>Ga0209658_1000318_pt1 | contig 37179 bp, 42 predicted proteins | sample SaaInlV_150m_DNA_6_FD_184656 | JGI IMG/M metagenome (GOLD analysis project Ga0209658, IMG submission 184656) | Marine microbial communities from expanding oxygen minimum zones in the Saanich Inlet - SI037_S4LV_150m_DNA (SPAdes) (version 2) | ecosystem: Environmental > Aquatic > Marine >...
ACAATCAGAATGGTGACCCAATAGGGCGTAAATATGACAATCCGGGGGGCAGCTATTTCGACTTGATCACCCCCGATCGGCAAGGCGACGAAGAGTTTTCTCTGTATGAAAAATATACGGCATTAACTGTAATGAGGAATTTAAGAGATAACCCTGATCTTCAAAACCACACCTTGGAAATTGCACATGAGGACAATCGAACCCCCGGCAATCCAGTCATTCAAGGACCGCCTGCTATTGCGGGTCAAGCGTCCAGCAAGCAAGGAAAGAAGTGGAAGGTCAACAAAATAGCTCTACAACTATTGAGAGCTACCACGGGTACACGGGAAGAACGAAACAAACGGTTCTCAGAACGCCTTGACGAAATGTTCGAAATTGATACAACGCCATCTCGTCACACAAAACCAAGAATCACTATCGGCTTACGCAAAGAAAAAGATCATCCGCAACTACTTGACTTTGAGCTCGGCTTAGATGCTGAAGAGAGTTCAAAATGGGGTCACAACACCGCCACTACTGCTCTGATTGCCCTAGCAGCTCACCTTGACGATGTGCCCGAAGGTGAACAGGCAGCAGTTATCAAACAAGGTAAAGCAATATTTGGAGCCACGATTGCAACACATGAATTCTCTGGACATGGAAGTCATACTGCAAATATTAAATCATTTGCAGACAAAGATTCAGGTGGTGAAGAAAACGCATTAAAACGAGCATATGAACGAATAAAAGATCGTATAGCAAAAAACCCCATCGCTGACAAAACCGCGCTAGATCTGGATAGCGAACATATAGATAAAACCAGCACTGGTGGTTATGCCTTGGCCCATGGAGCATATGGCCCAAGGGTGATTCTCGCCGTGGATAGAGCTGCTGCAGATTTATCAAACCACGGCGATATCCGAGGTGTTCTAAGTGTCGACCCTGACACTATGGGGGTCGGGCAATGGATGCGTTATCTCGACATTATGGAAAAGACGGGTTCCAATAGGGCTCAGCGGCTTATTGAATGGATGGGACAACCCATCATGGATGGTGACGGCAACGCATACACAGCCACTCCCGGACTCGCCCAGTATTTCAACGCATTAGCAGGTGAGGCTGCCCTTATTTGGCTAGACGTTGACCTAACCATCTCCCCGGGTGAAGAATTAACTCTTGCACATGTTTTGTACGGGATGTCTCCCAGCTTCTATTTCGGAAAATACCAATTGCTTTCCAGCGAATCCGCTGCCCATGGTGTCACCACATTGACAGATCATCGAAAGGGTAAATATCTCAGCTACAAGCCAAGAGACGGAACTGCTACTGGAGAGAACTGGATCAGGGTTGATGACAAAGCACTATTTATACTCGACGACGACAATGACATAGGACCGTTAGACGCCGTACCGGATAACGTGTTGGCTCAGGGTGGCTGGTATAAACGTGACAACGGTATCGAGCTACTCGACCAAGGAGTTTTACCCGCACCTACGGTACTTAGGGAAAGCGGAATACCCGGGTTCAAGTTTCGCGCCACGGACGACAACGCAAGCGTTATACGCGAGTCGGCACGAGTGTCGCCAGAAGATGTTGCACCGTTACTCGATGCTCATGCAGTAGTTAATCGTATTTTGGCTGATGAAAAATCTTCCATTCCGGTTGCCCCACGTCCTGTCACCAATGTACAAACTGCTTTCAAAGATCCATTCAACCCTACAGACCTAGAAAGACGTGCTGAAAGAAAGCGATTGAATGATGAAGAAGTAAAAAGGAGTCAAAACTATTTGGCCAAGCTTCTTAAAGTAAGATTTAATAAAATCAAAGAGTCGAAAAGCGAAGTTAGTTCAACAGGACTACCGGTTACTGAATTCGTTTCAAGTAAAAGCCCTGAACAGAGAGTCGAACTAAGACAAAAATTAGTTGACCAACTACTTGCTTCTCTCGTCTATGACCACAAGTTCATTGATAGAAGTCGAATCAATCAAACCCAGAGTTTCGGTGACCCTAGGGGGCAACGTGGCATAGATGTCATGGGAGACCATCGCCTCTTTGAAGAGGGTGGAGCACTCGAAGGAATTATTTCTTCCTTAGTCGGAACCCTTATTCAAGATGGCAGCTTCTGGGATGGCTTAAATGATACAGACATCGACCTGCTGAGGAATTTATCAGATAATCTTGGGTATAGGGTTTATGGCAGTTACGCGGGTGCACATACATCACATGCCCTTCTCAACGAGCTAACAGGAGGAGGGCGCCACGAACTGGTAGCAGAGTTTATGACTCTGATGACTACGGGAATGGATTTCCCAATTTGGGGTCCGAATGGCCGTCGAGAACTTACTCCTGCGGAAGTGAATGCATTAACCCGCTTATTTAAATGGCTTTCCCCTAAGGGAACGCCAAAAATACGATCGGGAGGAACTACATATGTCTAAATGGCTCAAATTCTCTGACAAAATTCCACCTGCTGAATTTTTCACAAAAAATGCCGAGCGGGGAGAATTGGAAAAACCTTCAATTCAGGATTGGCAAAGCTTGTTAGAACGAGCGCTCGGTTATAAACCAAACCAGTGGAATGGGATGAGTCATAGTCGTGACGAACTGGTTGGGATTCTTCGTCAATTAGAAGATGGGTCTGATCCACATATTGATAACCGTCGAAACTCTATTGAAGAACGCATTGAACGTTACGAGCGCAGCAAACAACGGACAAGAGATGAAAGAGATGAGCAGCTAGAGCAGGTTGTCGATGTTGGAAGTTTCTTATTTCCTCCTTGGCATACGCATAGAGGAAGAATCACTTCATCATTGAATCCTGCAAACTTCGCAGATCCCGGACTGAATTGAACGTAAACTATTATAGGTGACTACACATGACAACTGACAGTTACGACATCAAAGGGCCACAGGACGTTCTACTCGATCTCCCTCAAGAGAGATTGACATCGATTACCCGTGGACGTGGACCGAGACGAGGCAATCTGGAGAGATTGCTTAGATATTGGCGCCCAATCATGAAAAAGCCCGGCGGGTTTACACGCTGTCGTGTCATTCTTAAAAATCACCCTGAGTTATACCCACTGGAAAGAATTTGCGCGTGGCTCCATCACGAAACCACCGGTAAATGGCCCAACGAAGGGTGTCATCATCCGGGCATGAAGAATTGTAAAGGAAAACTTCGGAAGCTGGGATGGACTGATGCCGAATGGAGCAAGCGAATACGCAAGCGCTTCAAGAAACGTAAAAAAGGTTTCGATGAGGCTTGGGATCAGGAAGACGTATTTTTCGGAGACTTCTTAGAGTCTAAGAGCTCTTATACGACTATAGGGTATAATCCTGTAGTAACTACAAGTGACCTCAAGCATGCTTCAACCGTTTTAGCTGATTTCGTTGTGATGGAAAAGGACTTCACGTCCTACCTCCGAGATCACAACAATTGGGAATTAGTCGGAGAAGGCGACGACGGCGACGAATGGGTTACAGATTTCAGCGAAGCTAAGGACTGTGGGTGCGAATAAATATGGCGACTTCCTACACCTACACGAAGGAATTGGGCTGCTGCGACGGTTTAGAAGTGCAGGTCAAACGAACAATTTTACGAAAGCTTGACGACACCATTCCTTCGGGTCTAATCCGACATGCACGCGCATCTGACGAAACTATTGGCGAATATAAAGCTTTATCTCATAGAAATGGGAATACTCGCCAGTACGACATCAGCGTAACTACCAAAGCGGGCTTAGTTGGATCAGGTTCTCGTCTTGGACAAGCAGCTCAGGCTGCGGGTTCAATCATCACACCCGGAAACATTTCCAGAGTTCGAAGTCCCTTACGTTCCGCCGGATGGCGGGCAATCACTCCCGGTCTCCCCGGAGGTGGACGAGGCATTCGCAAACGTGGACGAGCACACCGATGCCCAGAGGGCTACCAATACGGTGGTCGGTTTACTGATAATCAACTATCCACTTGCGGACAACAACTTTTCGATATCCCATCTGCTATCGGTGCAACCATTGCCGCCATTCGTAGGGCCGCTGCTGGTGCACCCGCAGGACCCGAAGGTGAAGTAATTCGTGGACGCTCAGGCCAAGACGTTCTAAAAAGCCGTAGGCCAGATATTCCCCGCGTCGGCAACGACGACCGCCAAGAACGCATTCGTGCTACTGGAAAAATCATAGAAGCCATGGGTAAGCCCGACATAAACACGGCTCGGCTCGTCCGTCGAGATGGGTTCCAGTTGGAGCCGGTCGTCAGTCCTGCCGTCCTTAGAACCATCCCAGACAACAGGGATATGGAAGGCGCCACCTACTTAATGAATCTCACATCCGTTGATGGAATGGGCGGCGAAGAGTTGGGTCTCCTGTCCAATACGGGAGTTACTAATATCTCTTACGTTCTTCCTGACGGATCTTCTCTTTCTATTGAAAAGGTTCGAGGGCTCACTGTCGGTGAACGTAGAAAACTGGGCCGCACGGTTAATGCCGCCATGAAGAAAGACAATTCTAAAGATCCTGCGGCCAGACTAAAATTTGTCGACGAGGAGACGGGAACAGGTATCGCATACACGGAGGACTGGAAAGGATCAGCTCGTTCCGTTGCGGATGCCCTCAAATCCAAGCCAGACAAAACACCCACAGTGGAAGCTGAAGTTCCTGAAGCTGAAGTGCCCGAAGGTGTTGGCGACAAAATTGGTAACGTCGATGACGCTGTAACCCACATCAATGGTGGGGGCAGTCTTGCTGAAATTGATCCATCTATTTTGCAGGCTGCGATGCGAAAAGCGGGTACGAAACGACCCGGAGGCATCTTTGAAGTCGGCGATAATCGTTACCTTATGCAGTCTTCGAAAACCGATTTCGACCATTTACACGTTGCTACGGCAGCAGAAATCCAAAATCATCTAGGTTTGGCAGCGTTCCCCCCAGCGTTTACGGGGAAGGGTGGCAAGCGGCGTGGCTACGTTCTCGCTGCCCCATCTATGGATACTGATCGGACATTCGATGATGTAGATCCAGAAGACGCAGTACGCATGCTCTTATCTGACTTAATTCTCGGAGTCAACGATAGACCGCCCACTGCCGTAGGGAAACTAGGCGAAGCAACAGTGCCGACACATATACCGTCTGCACTCAAAGATTTGGACGACATCAGCATACAAGAAAGAATCGAAGAAAGCATTTCTTCGATGAAACCACTTTCGAATGAAAGCATATATTCTTCGCATTACCAACAATTACGAGAAGCCCAACAGGAAGCATTTCGCAACGAACTAGAACGCCTCCTTGAAAGAGCTCGTACATTCAATTTTACTGATTACAAGGATCGCCTTTACCGCGACGGTGCTTTATCTGCAGCCGAAAAAACTCACCTAAATATTATTCAAACAATTGTTGAAGCTCGTATCCAGACACTTGCTGCTGCCTACAACGCGATTCTCGCCCGCTTGGACGGTTCCCAATGAGACAGTTCGCTATTATCAAAGACGTTAGTTCGGATAAACTTTTTGCAATTATTGTTAAAGATGATGATTTTACTGTCTGTCATGGTGTCCATGCTGCCGGTAAAAAGTGGGCTGAAAGTTACAACAAGGGTTTAACCAAATCCATTTATGACGATCTTCAGCCGGGAATTTCCGTTGGATCGTTCGCGCCCGTAAGAGCGACAACACAAGCTTTGATTGATGAGGCAACCGAAGGGAAGCCCGTTCGTTTTCCTGATCACTCACAGCTTGTATATGTCAAGTCAGTTAACTACAGATATGCCGGAGAGATTCCGCAAGTAAAAGATGCTGGGCTATCAAATCTGACAGATAAAGATTTCTTTATTGGAGCAGACTATAAGGGATCAGCTTTTCGTGCCGATTCTGCAAGACTTTCACTTTTAGCCAAAGCACGCTTAGGACATTTCGGAGCCGATTCTAAAGGTTTTAATTTCACCGAAAAAGGAACAGATCAGAAGGCCCTAAACGAAGAATTATTTCAAACTGCTCGGGGGTCCGGGAATGCACGTCGTGCAGCTAAAGCAGTACTTTTAGAGAAACATTTAAACCTAGAAGAACATCCGGGGTATCTCGGAACAAAAGAACATTCGTCATCTATCCGTACAAAAGCTAACCGTCTTGGTCGCAGACTCGCCCCGGGAGGCGGCGGAGGCAGGGGTCGCGGAGGTATTCGCAAAATCGGACGGTCAATGAAAGACCCGTTTGATCCAAACGCTTGGGACGGAGATAATGATGGGATAGTTCAGGAGGGCACCGTATGGGAACGTCCCTCAATACCGGGCGTTAACACAAATCTTCCGGGCCAACGTCATACCCGAACCAAGCCTCGTAGCTTCCCACGCGATGACGCGGACGGTGTCGAATTTAGATTGCGCAATCGTCGTGAAGAGAACCGTGCCCAAGACGAGATTTTAAGTACTCCGGTTGGAGAGGTTATTGAAGATTTCCCCGAAGCAACCGAAGCTCTCAGAAACACACTTTCAGGATTCTCTGAAGATGATGACATTTGGGAAACCCCACTAAGGGATATCACGGATGATGGAGAATATTTTGGTGAAGATGATTTAGATCGACTTCTTGATATTGCTGTACCGCGACGCCGAGAAGGCACTACTGACAGCTTCTATCGCGATGAACAAGGTATGCGTTCTCAGCGTCTACAGCCCGGGGACAAGGTCACCGTTCGCCACAGGGGCGAGGACACTGAGGGAACTATCGTCCGATTGGGGCAAGGCGGAGCGAGCGGCGTAGGCACTGACTCCTATGTAGTTGATGTCGGTGAGCGGCAATCACTATGGAAACGCTCAGACGAGATTCTGGGCAGCCCGGGCGGCATGCCCTCTCAACGAGGCATGCGTTCTGAGCGATATGACATCACACGAGATGAAGCTGGCAAATGGCGTGTCATTGATACGGGCAACAGAAACATGCGGCTTCCCGAAGAATATGACAACCGTGAGGAAGCTTTAAGAGAAGCGATACGAAGAGATAACCCTCGTGGCGGCATGCGCTCCCAGCGTCGCCCATATGCAGGAACGATTCCAGACCGGTCAGGCGAAACTCGACAAGAACGAGAGAATCGCAGAATGCGAGGCGAGTTCGACGAAATGACCCGAGTCGGGCGAGCCGCCAGAGAAACCCATGAAGAGCCAGACGGTTCAATCTATGAATTCCGTCCAACTCTTCACGACAAACCTGAACGGGGTGGCAATTGGATTGACATTACAGACCCCGGCCAAAGATCTGAAATGGCTAGGCGTGCTACGGAAAGGCGCCAACACGAAGCCCAAACGGGTACGAGCATGGGGCGGTTAGCGCGACCGGGTGCTGGTAGTGAATGGGATCGAATTACAAGGGGTGGAATGCGCTCTAGGGCGCGCGACGCTTCAGTAGATCGTGCCTCTCAATTGCAGGGCATGCGGTCAAGTCGCAGACGACGCCGAGGTCAAGCTGAACCCGGACTTGATCGTCACTCAGACATTGATGGTCAGATTTGGGAAAACCTTACCGATGCTGAAAGAGCGCATGTCGGAACGGCGATTGACACAGAAATGCGTAGACGAATGCACGGACTCGCATGGAATGACATGAACGGCATAGATCCTCGCAAGCCAAAACAAAAAAAGCGTTCAGAAATGACCCCCGAAGAAGAAATGGAAGCAACCTTCCACGTCAACCCCCTCGGAGGGATCGTAAAACAGTATTTCGATCAAGCAATCAGACCAGACTTTGAAAAAGACTATGAAGGTGACGAGCTTGCCCAAAAACTTAGGGACTATATTTTCACCGACGCCGATATCGACACCATCGAAGCCGCGATAGAAAGTCAAATCGAAGCGACTGGCGACGCGACCGACAAGGCTGCCGACCAGCTCAAGGACCAGTTAAGGGAAATTCGAATCTACCGAAACATGGTCGAACAAAGCAACAACGGCAAAGACCCTGACGCCTTCCGATTCCTTGAGCATCTTACGCCGACACAGCGTGCCCGAATCTACAACCGTGCAAACGGTGCTGATAAAGATCGTCTAGAAACAAGTAAAGCTTCTTGGGGTCTCAGTAAAGGCAATCGCATCAATTCGACTATCGGCAGCACGTTCACGGAACGTCAAGCCGCTATTGATGCTGTTGAGCCCGGCGTTAGGCGCCGTGCGGGAGAGTTCTCCCGATCAATGGCACAACGTATTTGGGCTCCAAACCCGAACAATGCCTATCGTCGTGCGCTTAGAAAAGCTCGACGCGGAGGGGCGGGAAGTTCTCTTCCCGGTTTCCGTCGTGAAGAGGATAAAAGATCAATAGTTGCCCGCCGTGTCGCTCAACTGCGACGCAAGTTGCGGGTCGTTAAGGGTCGTAAAGGTATCCAAGGTGCAATTAATGCTTCTGAAAAGAAACAAATCAAGAAAGCAGTCGATTTCGACGCAGATGGCAAGTTGGTTACAAGCGACGAAGGTATCGCACGTCTCGGCAAAGCCTCCAGAGCACTACTTGGCGACAAGTCGGTTCTGAAAGATGTCAGAATGAAGGGTCGTGGCGGTAAGGGCACAGACGGAGCTAGCGAAGATGAGGTCGAGAAGATACTCAATCAGAACCCAGAAATGGCTGTCATTTGGGACGCTATGGGCATGAATGATTTGCCGGTTGTTGTAGACGATGACAACTTCGAAGCCCTAATTGATGCTGGCCATCCCGTCATAGGTCGAGGACACGGAAGCGCTTCCAATGCAACCGATTATCTTGATGACGAATTGCGTTTCCTCCCCGGAGGAGGCGGAGAAGCCTCAGGCAAGGGCGAATACTGGTCAACCGGTCAAGGCAGTTGGGGTAGTTGGCAAACCGTAGAAGGAGGCAACACGGTTGCTGTTCTTACACCCAATGTTCGCCGCATGGACGGAGACACCCTAGACGCCGAATTTACCGCTAATAGATCCGTTAGTCGGGCATTCGAGCTTGTACGAGCAACCTATCCCGGAGATGAATTGGAAAAAGCGGACATTGCCGAAGTCGTCTCCAGAATGGATGCTGAAATAGCAAAAATAACAGATCTTGCCGAAGGTGCCCCTATTTGGGAAACCGAAGTTGGTCAACTCTGGACACACTTGTTGGATTCGATCCGCACCAGCGGCAACCCCGACTCTTTGAATGCCATGTTGCTGCTTAACAAAATTAATAACACCAGCAACGGCAGAAACCTTATTGCCCCCATCTTGGGTTATGACACAATCCAGTCGGGTAGCGTAGAGTTGGTGATGAACCGCAGTGCCGTCATCACCCTAGGCAGAACCCTTGGTTCTTCAGGATTGAGTCAATTCTTCAAGCAAGCATCAGATGTACGCAGCGAAGGCAGAAGGGCTAGAGCATGATTACTCCAGAAAATCATAAGGAATATCACATAATGCTCTCAACGCTTCTGCGGTACCCCCCGTTCTCCACCGAAGACGACGAGAATGGCGACGAATTGAATTACATCGCTGGTAAAGAACTAATGGCCTACCACGACGAAGTTATCGCGCCAGCATCCGAGGGCGGAAAACTAGATTGGGAACTAGAAGGCGAACCCTTCGAAGAGTTCAGAGAAAAATGGAAAGAAGAACTTGAAGAGGCTGAACTCTACCAATCCAGACATGGCGACGATTTCGCTGCCGCCGCAAAAGCTGCCAGCGGCGATGAATAACGATGCCCGAGGCACGCACGGACTCCGAAACTGCCAAGAAAGCGCAGGCTCTAAGAGAGGCTGCTGAACTCGGCTGTACCGGTGCGCACCGTCATCCCGATGGAACATGGATGGCGTGCAGCACCATGGAAGAATACGAGCGCCTCACCAACGGCGAAAAAGAAAAAAGCGCTTTAGATGTCGTTGAAGAAACTCAGAAGATCCGTTCCCAAAAGGGTCGCAAACGCAAGAAGAAAACTAAGCGCCAATGGGACAAATTGAGAGAACGGGGTGTCACTGGAATTGACACTCTGTCTGGTGGCGGACTCGTATCCGGCAAGGGTATGACTTTTCGACCTGTAGACGGTGACACGGACGTTTTCGACAACATCAACCAAGCGCGTCGTAGAGCACGCCAATTGGGATGTATCGGTGTATCTAGACGTATATCCCGTAGCGGACGTAGGGTTTGGACCCCGTGCACCAACATGACGGACTATGCACGAGCCACTGGCAGTACAGCTCTTGGAAGGCGCTACCAGCAAAGACTGGAACGTCAACGAATACGAAACATTGTTCGTGACGAGCTATCTAAAATGAAACGACGTAAAAAGCGTCTATTCGAAGAAGTGTACGAAGTTAAAGGTATTGGTCGCCGTATCGGACGTACCGCACGGTTTGACCCAAAGGCTTGGGATGGCGACAACGACGGGATAGTTCAAGAGGGCACCCCATACGCACGCCCTGCCATCCCCGGGCTTAACACCAACCTCCCCGGGAAAAAAAGAGGTGTGCGTTCCGTTTGGGATGGGAAACCCGGCACGCTGAAACGTCCAGAACCTAAAGCAAAGCCAGAACCCGTAACCGACGAAGTCAGAATGGCGTCTCTTAGCAAGGAAATTGACAAGTTGCGAACGGAGAAACTCGACCCTCTCCTTCAACAACTCAAGAAAGCCCAAAAGGAAGGTAGTCACGCTGACGTTGCTCGCATTAGGGGCATGATGGCGCCACTTCAACAGGAAGAATCGCGTCTTCGTGAAGAACTCGGTACCGCCATGGGTAAAAGCAGATCGGCTCTATCGTTAGGAGCTTCTGCAAATGGTGGCATACGTTCTCGACGGCAAATCGATCATATGCTTCAGACCCCTGAGCAAAATATTGAAGATATGGGAGCTGACATAGATGAGTATTTCGCTTTCTTAGATGAACATAATCGAATTGATTTTCATAGATATTCCATTCATCGACCTAACGATAGGCGAATTCGGCAAGTAGGAGAACCGTCAACAGACGAATATGCGAGTGGAGACGAGTTCGCAGATTTACCCGAAATAGATCAAAACATTATCGAAGAGCATGACGAGCTTTGGAGTCAGGTCGAGTGGTGGGCAGACTTTATTGAAAATTCAGGGATTGAACGCAACGACTTAACAACTGAACTCAGGGAAAAAGAAGATGAGCTCGATAGCGCAACGGAAAGCGCTTCAAGGCCATATCACGCAGACACTAGAGATTTCTTAGCGGCTATCGACGGCGACGAAGATAGGGATACCTTTATTGAGCGTGAATACGGTCCCTTCGAAACCAACGAAGCAGATCTGCCATACGGTGGCAGTAGTGAACCTGAGTGGCGTGAAGATCAATGGGGAAGGGATACCTTCAACGAATACACCGGCTACTGGGATGATTTGATTCGGATACGAGAAGAAACTTCAGATATACAACGTGAAATAGACTTCATTCAGGATCAGATTAGTAAATACCACGGGAACGGCACTGAATCCGCCAGAGACAATTATCGCGAAGCCCTAGAAGCCAAGTTGGCTCAAAGGGCCAACGCAGACGCAATCAGGGGCGAGCTCGCTGAAGGGCGAATTGCCCTCGACCCCGGTCAGGGTCTGCGTTCGCGTAGAGATCGTTTAAGCCCTAGTGAAAAAGAGTGGCTTAAGATACTTCAAGATAATCCCGGTCTTTGGGCTGAAGCCCCAGCAAGTGTGCGAGCGGTTGCTTCAGACAAGATGAAACGTGAAGCACTCCAGATACGCAATGATTTTTCAGGTGGGATGCGAAGCGGACGCTTTGGTAGCGGCGGAAAAGCAATGGGCCAACGAATACTTGCCAAGGTCAAGCCAGAACACAGAGACAAGGAAGATAGAACCCTTTACTTCATTGGTGGTACAACGGGTTCCGGTAAGTCCACTTTGATTAGCAATGGCTCCATAAGTGTTCCAAACGACACTGAAGCTGCCCACATAGATCCGGATTTCATCAAAACGGGCCTAGAGGGCTGGGACCCCAAAAACGCTATGGCATTCCACGGAGCATCCGTTACAGCGACTCGCGGCGTTCTGGATAGTGCCATCAACGCCAAGATGGATGCTGTAGTGCAGGGCACGGGGAAACGAGCCGAACACCTCCGTACTGCTAGATCGCGCGGTTATTCGACTGTTGGTCATTTTGTTCATGTCCCCGGCGATGTAGCAAATAAGAGGATCGCCCAACGAAAAGCAGCTGGTGGGCCTGATATCCCAACCGGTTTTGGTACCCAAATCGCTGGAGAACTAAGAGGCCATGTAAGTAGACAAATAACAGAAGGCCTATATGACGAGTTCTTCCTGTGGGAGAACACTGGAGATGCGCCAAGACTGATAGCGTTCAGAAATAGAGATGGGCATTTCGAAATCAATAGCAAAACTGAGTTCGATGCCTTCTTCGGTGACATCGGTGCAAAGTATGTAGAAAGGTATTGGAAAGATAACCAATGAAAATTGCTTCACTGATTTGCGCTTCGTCATTCGCGATAGCCATCTATTGGTATTACTGGTTTAAAAAATAAACCAGAAAAAAACACCTGAATATTTGACAGTCTTCCCCTACTGGTACCACTATCACTAGTATGCTATTACTTGTACCGGCTCGGGTGCTTACCTTGGGATCGGACGAACAACTAACAATTACGTCCAATAATTAATCCCGAGGAGGGAAATATGAGCGAGGACACCTCCCGTCTTTCCGAGTTGCAAACCGCAATGCGGACGAAGATGGATACAAACAAGGAGATCGCCGATTCTTTCGAAATCGAAGACGGCGTTGTCCAAGTCGATGCAGACCAAAAAGCTGCGTTCGACACAAACATGAAAGACATCAAAGAGATCAAAGGTCTCATTGATGGCATTCAGGAGATGGAAAAAGCTCGCGAGTGGGGTTCACAGCCCTCGACCGAGTCCGTCGCCGCAGAAGCTGCAGCCGAATGGGCAAACAGCAGCGAAGTCAAAGAGGCTGTTCAGCAGTACCGCACTGTCGGTGAGGCTTTTCTAGACTCTGCTGAGTTCAAAGCTCTTGCCAATGGCGCTGCTGGCGCGAACATGCCTGCTCCGTTCAGTGTCCCCGGAAGCCTTGCTTCCAAAGACCTTTACGGCCAGAAGGATGTTTACTCCGCTTTGCCCACGGGCACTCCGGGTTCTTTCGGCACCATCCAGCGTGACCCAATCGTCATGCCCCCACAGCGTACAAAGCGCGTTCGTGACTTGTTCCCGAGCCGCACAACCAACGCTGCTGTCATCGAGTACTTCCGGATGTCCGGCTTCACCAACAACGCTGCTGCAGTGTCTGAGCGCTCAGGTACGCCTGAGGCGTTCACCGCCAAGCCGCAGTCGACCTTGGCGTTCGTCGGCGAGCAAGCACCCGTGCGCACCCTTGCACACTGGGAAGCTGCTCACCGCAACGTGCTGGCAGACGAGCCGCAGCTCCGGTCGATCATCGACAACGAGCTTCTTTACGGCCTTCGCCTTCAGGAAGATGCACAGATCATCAGCGGTGCCGGTACCGGTGAAAACCTCACTGGTATCACCGCCACCACTGGTATCCAGACCTACAACTGGTCTGCAGGTGCATTCACTCCAGTACCCGACACCAAAGCGGACGCCATCCGGCGTGCGGCAACCTTGTCGTTCCTCGCATACTACGAGCCCACAGGCGTCGTGATGCACCCGAACGACTGGGAAGACGTTGAGCTCACCAAAGATTCCAACGGCCAGTACTTGGTCGCGGTTTCTGTGGCGCTCGGCGGCGAGCCTCGCGTGTGGCGACTCCCTGTCATTGAGACTCCGGCCATCGCTGAAGGCACTTGTGTCGTCGGCGCATTCGGTACCGGTGCACAGCTCTATGACCGTGAGCAGGCCAGCATTCGGATCAGTGAACAGCACTCGGACTTCTTCATTCGCAACGCCATCGTGGTGCTTGCGGAGCAGAGGCTCGCTCTTGCTGTGAAGCGCCCTGAAGCGTTTGTGAAGGTTACCTTCAACAACGCTCCGACTTCCTAATCTGACTTAGGGAGAAGCTCTACTTAGCAAATGGCTAAGTAGCACACAGAAAAGCACAACAGAAAGCCCCCGGTCCACTACGGGCCGGGGGTTTTCTACTTCTATTGGGGCTTACAAGTAGTAATATTTAGCCGTGGCGAAGAATGCGAACGCAGACAATGACTACTGGGAAGAATACCGGCGTCTCGGTAAGGACTTCAGGGGTGACCCTGAAGACTTTGAAGATTTAGTTGTCGAAGAAGAGCATCCGCGAGCTATAAGAAAAAAGCGGGTCGAGAACACAAAGTTCACCCAGAATGATTAGGAGAGGCGCCTGTGGAATGTCAATGTGATCCCAATTGTGACTGCCGTACAGAATCTAAATACTTCTACGCAGCAAAAGTTTTACGAGTAGTCGACGGTGACACTATCGACGCCATGATCGATGTCGGTTTCGACATTCATCACAAAGCTCGTCTTCGCCTCCTCGGGATAAACACTCCCGAGACTCGTACCAAGGATTTGGTTGAAAAGGCTGCGGGTAAGGCTGCCACGGCTTACGCCATCGATTGGCTTGATGGTCTCGACACGATCTACATTCAAACTCACAAAGACAAGAGCGGCAAGTTCGGACGAATATTGGCCGACATCTATTGTGATGAGAATAAGAGCGCCTGCTTGAATGAGGATCTGGTCGACGGGGGTCATGCCACGGTTTATCATGGCGGTAAGCGCTGATCGTCATTTCAGAATCTTAAGCTAAAAGACGCCGCAAAGCGACCCCCTTGTGGTTCAATGTAGGCATGACGACGGAGCACCGCAAATCTCCCCGACGTTCCGTTGAGCGAATCGAGCGACTCGGTGGTTGGGGGAAAGTCAAATACCATCACCACTTAGAGTGTGGCCACATAGAGGTCCGTAACAGGGCGTCTACGGCACCCAAGATTGCTTGCGTTTGGTGTTTGAAGACAGCCGAGCGAGATGCTGAGTGGAAAAATCCGGGGGCCGCTGAAAAAAATTCCATCATAAGCATTGACTACGCCGCCGATCTAGGACAAGATGAGTTGGTCATCGAGCAGACTCGTGCAGCACTCGCCAGAGAGCTTTCGGTTCCGTCCGATGTCATCGACATAGTCGCCGTGGACGCTGGGGGAAATCTGGAAATCCAGTCTGCGTTGGTGTTTCTATCAGCTGACGACGTAAATCGGATTACTAGGCGGAAGGGATAGCGTGATTATAGAGAAACCGCCTCTTATGCCGCCCGACACGGGGGCCTGTACCGGGAAACCCACAGACTGGTGGTTTCCTCTCCGAAAGAAAGAAACACAGGGAGCAGCTCTAGCAGAAGCCAAAGAAAACGCAATTGTAGCAAAGTTGATCTGTCAGTCGTGTTCTAGTATTAGTGAGTGTTTGGAATATTCTCTTCATCATGAGCCCCTAGGAATATGGGGTGGCATGGATGAAACAGAACGTGCAATACTAAGACGCTCTAGAAACATTTACGCTGATCGTTCTGCACGAGTGTATTTACCGGGTGCCCGAAGTGGGCGTGGTGGAACACGATCTTCGAATCCAACAGGGTATAGCCCGGGCAGACCTAAGCAAAGATGAACTATAACCACACCGCTTCCTTCTTAGAACGTCTCGATGGTGTCACTACTTCCAGTAATGGATGGGAAGCCCGTTGTCCTTGTAGACAAGACGACAATAATCCATCGTTATCCATACACGAAAAAGATGACGGACAAATATTGGTCCACTGTCATCGATCTGCAGGAGCGTGTGGCGCTGCAGAAATAGTTGCGTCTATTGGTTTAACTCTGGCAGATTTACGACCAGACAGCAAGAATTCGTCAACAGATTTCGACCCGCCTAAGTACGAAAAGTCAACACCTAAAAAACTTACTTTTGTAAGTAAATATGAATACAAAGATGCCGACAATGTGCTTCTTTTCGAAAAAGTTCGTTTTGTTGAACCTGATGGTAAGAAAACGTTTCGTCAAAGACGACCTGACGGTTCTGGTGGATGGACCTACAAGCTGGGCAGCACGCCTAAGGTTCTTTACAATTTGCCTAAGGTGCTTAGACAGAAAGAGAACGGCGAGTCCATCTTCGTCGTGGAGGGCGAGAAGGACTGCGACACACTGACCGAACTGGGTGCCTGCGCTACAACGATGCCGGGTGGTGCGGGAAAGTGGTTAGAAATACATACTGAAGCTCTTGCTGGGGCAACGGTAGACATCATCGCCGACAACGATGAAATCGGAAGAAAGCACGCTCTTCATGTCTATGGGGAACTCAAAAAGGCGGGCTGTGATGTTGAGATTTTCAAATGTCCAGAAGCAAAAGACATCACTGACCATATCGAAGCTGGGGGTTCTACAACCGAACTCATAAAAGTTGAGTCAGACATACTCAAGTCTGAGTTTGAGGGGCAAGAATCACAGCCAGAGCTAGAAGAAACACCAGAAGAAGAGCTTCCCCCACCTTCACCGGAAGAACTGGCTCTCGAACAAATACGGCAACTTCTTGATGACCCCAACAAAACCCCAACACAAATACTTAATAAGGCACAACAACTAACCCAGACCCGTGAAGAAACGACTCTCAGAGATGAGGGTCGTTTGGTCGTATGGGACGAGTTCCTCCAAGAAACTGTCAACGACGATTATGACTGGTTGATTCCCGGCCTTCTAGAACGTAGAGAACGGGTAATGGTGGTAGCTGCAGAAGGTGTCGGCAAAACAATGCTCGCCCGACAAGTCGCCATTTGTTCTGGTTTGGGCGTAAACCCATTTACATTCCAGAAGATGCCCCAAATCCGAACACTGACAGTTGACTTAGAAAATCCCGAAAGAATCATCCGGCGCACATCCAGAAACATCGTTGGTGCGGCCAAGTCCATGGGCTTCGCTGACAAAATGCATGCACATTTATTCATTAAGCCAGACGGGCTTGATCTACTAAATGCTCATGACCGAATTCTGCTAGAGCAACACATAGAGGAAACCAAACCAGACATGCTGGTAATGGGACCGCTCTACAAAGCTTTCCTAGATCCGGGAACCCGAACTTCCGAAGCTGTGGCCGTCGAGGTAGCCCGATACTTAGACACGCTCCGCACTATCTATGGATGTGCCCTGTGGTTAGAACATCACGCCCCTTTAGGGAGCTCCATGACTAGCCGAGAGTTGCGTCCTTTCGGGTCAGCCGTTTGGTCTCGTTGGCCCGAATTCGGGCTTGCTTTACAACCAGATCCCACCCATATGGGAGAATATGTATATGAAGTTAATCACTTCAGAGGCGCACGCGACATAAGATATTGGCCGTTGCAAATGAAGCGCGGGAAAAAGTTTCCCTTTGAAGTAACACAGTTTATGGACGTAAGTTAATTATGGCAGCAGACGGAACAAGCAAAGCCCTGACTAGGGAGTTTCTGGCAGAACGCGACCTTCGCATGTTCAAAATGCGGCAGGGTGGCGTAACTTCCCAAGAAATAGGTCGTCGTTTTGGGGTATCCACTTCTGTAGTTTCAAAATCCATCGGTCGGCAGCTAGAACGCATGAACCGTGAAGCCCTTATGGCTTATCCAGAAGTTCTACGAATGGAATTGGAACGTCTTGATTCGCTACAAGCGGCAATTTGGCCCATGACCCAACATCGCAGGGTTTCTCTAGACGATGGCACGGAAATTCAAGTGGAGCCAGACATGAAGGCAATTCAGCAAGTTCTGTCGATTATGGACCGACGCTCGAAGCTCTTAGGTATGGAAAGTAATAATATTTCCATTCAAATGGACATGTCGACCAACCTTTCCGACCCCATTCGAGTGTCTATGGTTGGCGACAATGATGCTGCACCACTAGCCCAGTTCTCTCCCGAGCAAGAAGCCAAAGAATTGTTGCAATTGATGGCCAAAAGCGGTGTTTTGCCACAAGAAGAAGTAGACCAAATGTTGGGTTCCAAAGTATTAGATGTTCCTGAAGAAGACATCTTGGATTCCGCCGATGACGGCATCGTCGAAGCGGAGATTATAGAGCTTCCCCTACCAGCCCAGTCTGAAGACCTAGACTGATATACATGAGCGACTCAACGAATATCCCGATGTCTCAATACCTCCCCGCAGATGCCGAGGACGACGCCGAGGAACCTGAACAGACAGAAACTGTTGAGACCGACGAGCTCCAAGCTTTTCTCGACGAGATGGGGGGGATTGAGCTCGCTATGGAATCAGAACCAGAGCCAAAACCAGAACCAACAGTTCAATATGACCCACTTGCGGCTGCCGCTCAACTGTCCCAAAAAATCCACGACGACAATGAGATTGCTACTCAACAGGACAACGTCGAAGCGGCTATGGACAAACTGGCAGAAACCTTAGATCCCAAAATTTCTACAAAGATCAGTGACGACGACGGCCCGGCTGATAAGCAGATTCTTATTCGCTCCACGCAAAAAGATCATGAGCGCTGGAAAGTCGCAGCCGAGCGTGAAGGTAAGTCGTTATCTGGATTTGTTCGTGACATCGTCAATACTTCAGTTACGGAAATTTTAGACTGTTCTCACCCCATGGAATACCGAGAGAGCTATCCATGGTCCGAACGATGTCTTAAATGCGACACTCGCCTATGGAGCTCAAACGAAACCCACATCGAGAACCGACGGTGATTGAGCTCCGCCCTGCGGAAAAGTACGCATTCTGTCTTGAGTGCGATAGATTCAAGAGGCTCACCAAGCGTTGCAAAGAATGTGGTTGCTTTATGCCGTTAAAGGTTCGTGTTCCGGGTCTTCACTGTCCTATCGATAAATGGTGATCTGAATGCCTATCCTCAGCTGCGCTATTGACGATCAGATGATCGAAGAAGCCAAGCGACTGGCAGCGGAGGTTCCTCTTCTCCCCCATTCCATTCGGAAAGGCGAGGGAACGGTTTACGGGTTCCTCGGCGAGCTGGTGTTCTTACGCCTCGTCGGAGGTAACCATGAGAACACCTATGACTTCGACGTTGTCATGCGTAGCGGTATGCGTGTCGATGTGAAGACCAAGATGGTTACGTCCGCCCCACGCCCCCATTACGAATGCTCTATCGCCGCGTCTAACACTAAGCAGGACTGTGACGTGTACGCCTTCGTTCGGGTACACGAGGACATGACCCAAGGTTGGTACTGCGGAGCGATGTTCAAAGACTTGTTCTTTGCAGAAGCCCGCCCTGTCAAGAAGGGCGAGATAGATCACTCAAATGGCTGGGTGGCATCAGCCGATTGCTTCAATGTCAGGATCGCTGACCTGACGCATCAGGCGCCGTCTAGTTCGTTGTCTTATCGGTAAGTGGTAACTTTAATACATGGCTCACAAATACACTTGTGAATGGCTATACCACTTCACCTGTTCAGACTGTAAAAACTGGTGGTCATGGTCTTTGAGCCTGCCCGGACTTCAATATGTTCAAAAAAGCTGGCATTGTCCCCATTGTGGGAAGGTCAACGAGATACAAGATGCGGCGATTCGAGACCATTCGGAATCACCATTTGGTTCTGGGCCAGAAACGCCTGACGAAAACTAGTCGCACATCCCTTACTTGATGGGACAAGCTCCCCCTTCACAATCGTCTATTTCAACTTCGTGGTTGCCATTCGTTTGTGACAACGGAACTGAAAAGTCAATCTTAGAAAGCATCTTTATATATTCTGCCTCAGAAAACTCTTCATATGGGGGCATAGGGAAATTATGATCTGCATGTAACAAAAATGAAACAGACTTAATTGATTTTGTATAGTTATTCTTTAGCCACTCTTTTATCTCCGGAAGTTCGTCTTTCCGGTAATACACCGTGACAGACACACAGTTGTCCGCCCAGTCTGTTTGCATTCGCTTAACCCATTCCAGCTGATCCACAGCAGTCATATCGGCAGCCAAAATGGCACCCTCTGGAGATTGACATGGAAATTCCACCACATAGGAGGTGTGGTCCTCGCGCCCATCTAGCCCAACGTCGTATTGGACATTGTGCCCACGCTTGCGACACGCTTCAACTAAGGGGTCGGTAGAACGAAATCGAACACGGCGAATGTAATACTTAGCGAACCCGGGATGAATTCCCGGCGTAATCCCCGGCAAGAGAGACAATGTGCCCGAAGGTTGAATTGTTGTAATTCGTACCGACTCTGGCAGTCCCATTTTCTCTGACTCTCGCTTATCTAAATCATCCAAATATTCATACATCGTCGGCAACCAAGCCAGCTGCTTCTCAGATGATTGCAATACTCCCGTAATCGATTGTCCAAGCCGAGTATTTTTACTTACGATGTTTGTGGTTTTTTCATAAGGATATTCGAGTTGGGTAACGGCCTTCTGTGTCTTGTATAAGAGATACGAAATCTCACGGAACTCTTTCAGCGATTCAATATTCGGGAGAAAAATCGTCGCCAAATTGCAGCTCTCGCCGTCACCGAGCGCGATCTCAGCGCAGGGGTTAAACCCCTCCACGCTGTTATCTGTCTTTGCCTCTCCGAGCCTTCCAACCCGGCGAGCCAGTTTACGATTAACGAGTCCATATGGTTCCCCACTCCCGTCATACCCATTCCAGAATTCAGGCATGATTTCATCAAATGAATCGGCATAAATTGAATTATTACTGCTAGAGCGCCATGCCGGGATCTTTCCGGTTCCCCAGTTCTTAGCTCTCAGAAACAGCACGTCGTCCGGGTCCCCTATGGCGATCTGTGCAGATCGACGAGATGAACCAGAAACAACAATTCTTCCGATTATGTTACAAATATCTAAAACATCTACGCTACGAAGTTTCTTACCTGCGCGATTATCCATAACACCGCAGATGTCTTTTAATCCGTCGATAAGGGCTGCAGGGCCAGAAGCTGTTCCCCCAAAAGTTTTTAGTTTCGCTCCAAACTCCCTAACCAAAATGGTGGAATAGCTGAAGGATTTACCTGTGTCCAAGTAAGACTTCAACGTAGAGTGAAGCATCCGCGACCATCCCTGTCGCGAATCGGGCACGATAATGTCGGCATCGTTGGTCCGCTCGTGGGTGATTTCCACTCCCACTTTGACTTTGGGAAATTCGTGGATCTTTGCACGTTCAACTGAATAACCAACGCCACCACCCAACATGAGCATGTCGAACAGAAATTCAAAGTCCTCGATAGTTTCGATATTGACGTAGTAACAGTTATTCAAACTTGCACCGTTGAGCTTCTGAACCAGCGGCGTCCCTAGTTGCCACAGTGCGCGACCTGAGAAGGAGCAGCGCAGATTGAACATGTGGTCGAACAGACGTTCGGCCTCCTTCTGCGTGTAGTCAACTCCGATGTCAGCTGCGCCGTTAATGACCCGCTGTAACGTCTCTGGCCATATCTCGATTGTCCCATCGCCTTTTGATCGGCTGTACGTTCGTAGATAGACAACTTCACCCATCCCCCCAAAACCCCATGGGGGCGTCTCTAGGGCGTAACGGTCTACGAATTCTTGGGTTAGCAGGGTCATAATTAGTTCTCTCGGGCTTCTAAACTTGTTCAGCCTTCTGATTGTATCGAATCAGAAATTGCGGAAACTGTCAAATCAATCCTAAGTTTCTAGCCTCATCTATAGAGATGAGTTTCCCCTTAGCATATTTCAAAACTGTAATGGTAATGCCACCCGCTAGCTGACGTTCTTCGGTTATATCTTCTTCAACTAGATGCGTTTGTCCATCTCCATATCCAGAAATATGATCTGGAGAGGAATCGACACCTTCCGGCTTGCAGTTACCTGAAGGGTCACCGCAAACAGGACAGGCAATAGGGGCAGCACGAAGTACCTCAATGTTGTACTCGCCTATGCGTATCGCTTCCGACATGCGTTGCTCATAGGCACTGTCCGGGGGGTAACCAACCATCCCCCAACATTACATCAGGAAGTGGACTCCCACAGGTTGTCCAATCCCCTGACCATCCCCCCGTTGCGGAGAAACTCAACGGCGTATGACAGCCGGAAATGGAACTTGCCCGGTGTCCCCGGTGGGTACCGTTCCTCCAACAGAAGGACCGTGTACTCGAAGGGGTACCCGTCCCACTCGGCGTCGAACAGGTCATACCCGTCAGGGAGACCCGACGAAGAAGGCGGTGGGGCAGGAGTGCTTTGTTCGGGTGCGGGTCCGGGTTCGGGATCGGGCAGGGGAGCTTGGGTCGTCGTAGTAGTAGCTGGAGCAGCCGTCGTAGTCGTGGCCGGTGCGACTGTCGTAGTAGTCGTAGCTGGAGCCACCGTCGTTGTGGTCGCTGGAAGGTTCGAAACCCACACACCGTCTTCGTTGATCTCCATGACAGGTATGGAATACCCGTAGTCACCCATGCAGAGCGACTGCCAGACGGTAAAGGTTGGGGTCATCGGGTTCGCTGCGGCCCAGTAGGGATCGTTGAACCGGCGAATAACCATGTTGGCGTCCAGAATCCATTCGGGGATTAGACCCGAACTGAACATCAACGCTTCGATCTCTGGGTAGTTACCGTTGGCCCAATCGTCAATGGACAGAATCTGCCCGTCGGTCAGACCGCCAGCCCAGTTATCCCACGCCGGGATAGTCCCATCCTCTTGGACGTTTGTGCCCTTGCCTCCGTGGAGTTCTTCGTAGTAGCGGAAGACGATGCCGGGAGGGATCGTGCCGTCAGCTTCCATCGTGGTGATGTGTGCGGCCCACTCGTCGTAAGTCATGTGGATGAACCCGTACTCCGTGGAGCAGGGTGAGTAGATCGCGTCGTGAGTAGCGGTCGCAGGGGTCGCAAACATCAGTAAACCTGCGAGAACGCCTGCCGTCAAAAATGGCAACGTTATTTTTTTCATGTTGATTCCTATGAACGCGCCTTATTAGTCCTGCGGCCTTCTAACGCTTGCCGCAGTCGCGCTTCAACTAGTAGGTGGGCTGTCAGGATACCCCAAATTGCTTGAAGGGCAAACCCTCCCCAAGAGGTTTTGCTAAGCCTCCAGAAGCTCCTAGTAAGGGTTTCTACCCTCTGGGTCCTTATAGCCCATAAGTCCCAAAGGATCACCGTCGCACTAAGAAGGAGCCACCCCATCACCCCCGTCTTTCGTTGCCCCTTCTCCAAGTCGATAGGACCCAGATACCCCTTTACGAAATCGTTAGGGGTCACCCAAATTCCTGAACATTAAATCCATTTTCGGTCAACACACCCATAACCATGTCTATGTCTTGACCCATAATGTCCGGATCGGGGTATTCGGAAATACAGCGAGCGATTGTCGCTGGAATTTTCGCATTCGTAAGGACATCTCCAACGCCCCTCTCGAATCCTAAGGCGTCACCCCACACGACATGCCTGCCCAAAAGGTATTGATATGGCACGCTAACCAATGTCGCCATAGGTGTATTAAAATCATCCATCTCGACATGCGTAGCTGTTAGAACTTCTTCAATTTCCGCACTTTTATCAAGAAATGCCTTGAAGATGTCCTCCCCTTTATGTAGTTCTGGAGTTTTTGATTGAAACCCTTCTGCAACGAGTGTGATTGCATCACATTGCCAAAATTTACGCATCGCTTGTATTGCGTGTTCACATTTTTCTAAACGCGCAGCGGCAGGCTTCTTCATATCCGCCTTAGAACACTGAATTATTAATATCAATTCATCCTCACACCAACCAAAAAAGTTGAAGGGGAGATCCTCGCCCACTCCGAGCTCATCAACGAGATTTTCTTTGGCATGTTGGGCTGCAGTCATTGAAAGAGCCAGCTTGGAATAGGTATCCGGGTAGTTCTCCATTGTTATGTAGACTACACAAGGTACAGACTGACAAAGGACACCCTATTTATGGCTGAAAAGAAAAAACAACCCGCAGCTAAAAAGAAAGCTCCAGCCAAAAAGCCAGCGGCAAAAAAGGCAGCAGCCAAAAAGCCAGCGGCGAAAAAGGCAGCAGCCAGTAAGCCAGCGGCGAAAAAGGCAGCAGCCAGTAAGCCAGCGGCGAAAAAGCCTGCGGCCCAAAAGCCAGCAGCAAAATCTGGAACTCGCGCTACTACTCCACCACGGAATCCGGCAGCGAAAGAACGTGCTTCGGCACCCCCGGCAAAGAAAGCGGCGAAAAAGAAAGATCCGCTGCCTTACGCTCCGAAACCTCCTCCTGCTGCTGAGAAAATGGAATCACCAATTGTCGTGAAGAAACGAGGTTTCTTCTCCCGACTGTTTGGGCGCCGCCAATGAGCCTCTTAGTTCACGAGACATTTGAAGATGGTTGGCAGGATTCATGGAAGGGGAAGGTCCACAACGCTTATGTAAGTGGCGACTCTTTGCGGCTGATGTTCCGAACCGGCGACCACTACGGGTGCGCTCTCTACAAGGAAGTGCCACCCTGCCGCCATGTGAAGGTGTCCTACATGGTCAGGGCACTCAGCAACTGGAACTCCCACAGCACTGGCAAGACACTGGGGTTCGCTGATCTGCGCTACAAGGACGCCAGAGGCCGGTCCTACGGGCACGGAAACCGACAGCCTGATCCTGACGGCTTCTCATTCCGTACATGGTTCGGTAAGACTAAGGATGGCTACATGCCCATCGGCATGTATTTCTACCATCTTGGACAGGTCCCCAAGTGGGGTGATTCGGTCAAGGTCGGACAACTCAAGGTAGGCGGTAATCCCGTTCTCTTTGAATGTGAAGCCGATTTCGACGAGGGCTTCATTCGGGCTCGCGTCGATGGTGGCGACTGGGTTCGTCACAACCTTGTCGTTACCGACAAGACCGCTGTCACATGGGCGTGGTTAGATGCCTACTACGGTGGTCCAGCCGTGGCCCCTGAGAACATGGCGTGGGACATTTCCGATTACAAGTTGGAGAACCTCGGCCCTGATGTCGCCGACCCGGGCATCGACTGGGCGGGCCTCGCCAAGATGATCGCCGAAAAAGAAGAAGCTGCTAGGGAAACCGCAGAATCTGAAAATCCGGTGCCATTCATTAAAGCGTCTCCGAAACCGGTAGACACGATGGCAGAGATGACTCCGAGTTTGTCTGATCAACTCAGGAGAATCGCAGACCAGATTGACGCTCTAGACTCATAGGGTGGCCAGAGAAAAGTACGACGCCAGCCTGATTATCCCAGTTCTTGCGGACCCCAACCTCTGGATTGAATGGGTCGATATCAACGGCGAGGTTCATCACACTCCACGCTCACTCGCAGCCATCATTCCGCCAGACGCGAACATAGTAAAATGATTAGTCATGGGCTCATTAATCGCTTTCGTCATCGGCAGCTGTCTCGTGTTTCTTCTACTTACACTGGCCGACAACAAGGGTTGGCTTCCTAGTCGCAAGAACCGGTCTTAACCGTGTCTTACAAGCCATACACATACTCTGATTACATCCGTGAATTATATGACCACGGAATTTCAGTAGAATCAATTTGTTGGAACTTAAAGATAAAACCCGAAACAGTCGAAAAGTGGGTCGACAGCTCTGTGACTCGCCGCTAGGAGATAAAACATGTATTCAACTATTTCTGATGAAATTCAGACAGCCTGCTGGAATGCATGCCTTGAATTAGAGAAACTCACTTTAGGTGATGATGCACAAACCCAAATAGACATCATCAAGGAAGCAGTTAAAGAACCTTCCAATAGGGAATATCAGACTGCCGAAAATAGCCAGCACTGGCACGGCTAGTCTTCGAATACTCCTAGAAGATAGGGAATAGCTGAAATTGTATACCAATCTTCAGCAGTCATGCCAAATGTGTCGCTGAACGCGACCTCCCAAGCCGACCGGGTTGAACTACTCGGCTGGTTTATCGCTAACCACAGTTCGTTAACTTTCGCGTCCCCAAAGTCGTAAAACAATTTCTCGTTGACGAGCAGACCCATCGAATACTGGATCTCTCGTGTGCATTCATAGTTCTTCGTCACCGAATTGTGTTGGGTACGCTGCAAACGTTCCAATAGGTCATTTTCAGTCAACCTGTCAGAATTCGTAATCTGCCAGATTCGTAGACCGCGCAAGGTACCGGGCTCCGACCCAAATGGAATCGTGTACAACTCCGCGTGTCCCTCAATAAACCAGCAGGGCAACAGCGTCCACGGACACGGCATCGACCAGTTCTCCCACCCCATTACCGTTTCCCAATTCGGGTTTGAACACTTGTCGGTCATCCAACCGCTTACCTGATATTGGTACCAATGAGCGCTTTCATGATGGGCTATCAACGCGGCACTAAACGCACCAAAATGTTCAAAATCCGTCTTGCTTCCGGATACCACAATGACGTGCGGCATTCCAGTCTCGTCGGCATCCACCATCCCAACAGTTCCCCCTGACCGGACGGAACTTTTCCACCAATGTGGGGAGAACAAATCACGCGGTCCTCTGGTAGTGGTTGACTCCCACCAGTCTCGGTCCCCTGAATCCATCACCGTAAGGGGAAGTGCTACATCAAAATCGAACGCCCCTGACCAAAACCCGATGGCCTCTTCGTACAAGCCCATTACGGCGTCTAAACGATCAGCGGGAAAATCGGGAGCTACCCGTAAATCAATTTCTTGACCCGGCCTGTGACGGTCAGTCGCAAGATCGCGGACATCCTCGTACACCTGTTCCCATACGGGCGGCGGAGGTTCACTCCAATAGGCGATGTGATCCGCCGCAGAGCATTGATTCATTAGTAGGGGTATTGCTAGTAGTAGTGATTTCATTAGTACTGGTTAGTACATGTAGATGCGCCAGTTTCCTAACCGGTTGCGGGTGTTGTCCATCAAATATCGCGCCATACGCAGGTTGCAATCGACATCAAGCAGCATTACCTCCAGATCCCATCCCTCACACACCTTGAATACGGCCCTGCGGTGAATCGAGTTGATCTGCACAAGGCCATAATCAATCGAACCGTCTGAATTCAACGTGTCGTTGACGACCGTCGGCCTACAGCGACTTTCCTTCCAAGCAACATACGACCAAACGTCGACAGGGACGAGGCCATAAGCAACGAACGTGTCCTCCCACTCGGGGCAACGCTTCTCGGGGTCCATCGGATAGTCGTACCCGCCATCTCCAACTATTTCATCCAAGCTGAAGGTCATATCAACAGGCTGCCATTGTCCTAGCCGGACAAGAGCCCTGATGTGTTCTCCACGAGTGATCGGGCCATAAATGCCGTCTACATCTACTTCTAAATAGTGTTGGAGAATCTTCACATCCTCGTCAAAGCGAAAAAATGTGTACTCGCTTTTGAGAATCTCCAAGATTGTCTCTTCGATAAAGGTCTCTACAAATTCAGGTGATAATTCGGTAACCGTTACTTCCTGATTGAATTCATCGTCATAGAACTCTGGAGTGTGGTTATCTGGGGGACATTCTGGATAGTTATTGATGTCTCCCCAATGGGGAGGCCACTCTGGAAGAGGGTGAGCCCATCCTTCTGGTATTTCACTCAACACCACACAATCCGGAGGTGGCTCCAACACCTCCACTGTCGGAAGGTTCGCAGTCGTCGTGGTGGTTGTAGTCGTGGTCGAGGTGGCCACCCAAGTGATCACCGGCTGAGCGGTCGTAGTGGTAGCGCCACTGACGCTCAACCCCGATACGGGCAGATCTTCTCGCGTGAGATTAAAAGGTTGGTCGGCAACACTCCTGCTGTCGGCCCATATTGTCAAACCGTAAAGGCTTAGAACTGAAACCGAAAAGATTGTCAAAGCTTTGACACGGCTGCGGATGTCGTATCGCACTTGGTCCTCCTACAAGTTTTCGGCTACCAAATACTCCTTGGACTTGGCCGTGAAGAACGCCTCAATGTCCTCAAGCTTGCAGGTAGCCGTAATAGTATCGTCATCTGTTGTTTCTGTAATGGTGAATCCCATGGATTCCAACAGCAAGTCTGCCCACTCCTCTGCGTCATTGTACTGTTCGTCCAGCTCGGCGTCGGTAAGACTCTCGTCATCGTCCGAAATGGCCAGCAGCATCACGGTGATGTGCTTCATAACCTTCAGTCGCAAGTCAGCATTTTTCGTAGGCATGGTTGACAATGCTAACCGAATCGGTGTTAGAGTGCAACCTACACAACGATGGGGGTTCTCCCCCAAACCCAAGAGAAGCGAGCTGAAATGAACAATTCGACATTCACCGGTTGCGGCAACGTAACCCAAGACCCGGAAATGAAATACACCGATTCGGGCATCTCCAAGCTCAAGTTCAGCATTGCCTGTAACCGCAGCTGGAAGAACGCCAAGACAGACGAATGGGAAGAGGACACCTCCTACTTCAACGTCATCGCATGGCGAAAGCTCGCCGACGATACCGCAGACGTTCTAGAGAAGGGTGTTGGCGTTATCGTCACCGGTCGCATGGAACAGCGCGTCTGGGAAAAAGATGATGGGACCAAACAAAACATCGTCGAAGTGGTGGCTGAGAACATCGCCATCCAGACTCGCAGCATCTCCGACTTCACTCGCAAGCGCGCTGGGGACAACGCAGAAGGTGGCTCCAAGAGAGCTACGGCTACGTCTCCGCGCAAACAAGTAGAAGAGGAACTGGTCAAAGACCCGTTCTAGGTCGCGCGTAGGTAACGCGGAAACCACAGCGCGAGGATTTAGGGACCTCTTCTGGCATTGCCCGGTACAGAGATGCATGGGCAACCCGGAGGGGGTCCCTATTTCTCTCTCAGACAGCCACACAGCCCTCCTAAGGCGTTCCCACCTTCTTACTAGCCCCTTGGAGGTATAAGCAACTATTACTAAGGCACGGGCGGTGTGGTGGAATAGGCATACACAGGAGACTTAAAATCTCCCGACTCTTGAGTCATGCGGGTTCGAATCCCGCCATCGCCACTTCGGGAGCGTAACTCAATTGGCAGAGTAGCGGACTTTTAATCCGACGGTTGCGGGTTCGATTCCCGCCGCTCCCACTCAGCCCCCATCGTCTAGTGGTCAGGACACCAGCCTTTCACGCTGGGAACACGGGTTCGATCCCCGTTGGGGGTACCAATCGGCGGTAGTTCAACTGGCAGAACGTCGGGCTTTGGACCCGAAGGTTGGAGGTTCGAGCCCTCCCCGCCGAGCTAGGCCCCCGTGGCGCAACGGATAGCGCAGCGGGCTTCTATCCCGAAGGTTGTAGGTTCGAATCCTGCCGGGGGCGCTATTTGATTTACTTGTCAGAAATTGTTGTTAAATCTTCAAGCCAAGAATCAAATTTTTCACGCATCGCAGCCAAACGGATACGACGCAGCACAATTCCCCAGTGAGGCAACCTTTCGGCAGTTTTAAAGAAATCATCCACCAAAGTTTTAGCTTCTGCGGCCAATTCGTCTAATGACGCATCGGCTTTAGGCGTCCTTGGTGTGACTTCCCATGACATATTTGGAGTGGACTCGGGAGGCATATCAGGTATACTAGTACGATGGCCACTTGGGACGGGGAACTGCAGGAAATTGAAGCCGTCATCGGCGCTTTACGCGACACCGTAAACGATGTTCGACGACGTTTGCAGATGCTGGAATCTAAAATTGTCACGCTTGAGCAGCAACAAGGGTTGATGCTCAAAGAGACCGCGAAGCGGCGACAAATCTAGTCGAAGAGCTCCTGCCAAGACGCAGGACCAACAATGCCATCCATCGTAAGGCTCTCATTCCTTTGGAACTGCTTTACGGCACGTTCAGTACCGCGTCCAAAGATCCCGTCTATACCTTTTCCGGTCATCGTGCGACTAGAAGTTTTGGCCGTGCTAATGCCCTGTTTCTCCAACAACATTTGAAGTAGCTTTACAGCTTCTCCGCGATCACCCTTGCGCAAAACTTGACGGCGGGCACGAGCAATAGCCTCAGCAAGTTCTTGGAGAGGATGCTTCGCTTTTGCCAATTCTTGATCTTTTACGCGAATCGCCTTTTCAGACTGCTCGCCCTTCAGCGCCGGAGCATCAAACCAATTCCACTGTCCGTTTAGAAAACGCCCATATGGTTGATGATGCCACCACTCGCCACTCACTGTAGGGTGTAAGCCATACTGCTTAGCAGTATTATTGACTTCCCAAGTGGATAAGCCTTTACCGGTAATGCGAAAATCGACAGCAAATCCGTAATTGTCAAATGCAGGCTGAGCCATATGCCAGCTACCCTGAAAGCCATTTCCAAAACGTCTTTGAGGATTGGCAGCTAAGTTTCCCTTGCCTGATTTATATTTATCGTATAACGCCTGCTGTGCAGCCATCGTTCTCACGCCCGACACGATAGCCACCCGGCCACGAATAATCGGATCGTCAAAAAACGCCCCCAAGCGTAATTTGAACCGAGGATGCAACTCATCGAGCCGCACCCAACGGGATGTCACTGGCAGGTCTATGTCCACTCGCTATCACCTTCAATCGTTAACGTAAATAAAGACTAGCAGCTTGGGTTTACAGGTGGGGGTAAAGCTGCTAACGTCACATCTATGGATGAAGTCAGCGCAGAAGCCATCATCAAAATCGAAGCCATGCAAGCCCGATTCACCGAACGAGCTCAAGCTGTAGCCAAATCCGGCATGCCCCCACTAGAGGGTCTCATGCGTCGCAAATGGATTCAGCAAAAGGAACTTGACTACCAAGATTTCCTCATCGTTGCCGACTGCGTCGTTGAAGTTGTCGAGGGCATCCTCAAACTCGATCTTCGACCGGCGATCTGTGATGCCACAATGCGGAACTCCCCCAACGGCATCATCGACAAAAGCCTAGAGAGAGAAACACACGTCGCCACAGACAACATCGCCAAAGCTCTCCCCACCGACGGAAACAAAATCACCCCCAAAATGCTCGACTCCAAAACAGACCTCCAAGACCTGATCGACGGAGCCGAGATGTTCAGAGTGGTCCGACTTGTCCGACCAATCGTTACCAAAAAAAAAATTAAAAGAAGAATCGGTCTAAGCGGATACAACCCCAACTTCGAATACGGAGGCGAAAGCGGATGAACCTCAAATCACTCTTCTTCGGCACCATCCTCGCCATCTCAGGCGGAATCATCTCCGGAGGGCTCGTCGGCGAATGGTGGGCCTTCGCAATCCTCATCCCCGCCGGAGCCTACGCAGGATGGACACTCGGAGAACGCAAACCGCGCAACCCCTAAAAACCCATGCAACAACAAAAGAAAACAAACCCCTCAAAAATTTTTAGGCACCCCACAACATGACCGGGGCTGAACAACCCACACCCCCCTCCCAAAAAGGCCCCACGGGACCCGGACAAAACACAATCTACGAAGCCCTAGAAATTTATATCAACGAACTCAGCCACCTATCCTTCAACGAAGAACCAGACGACTACCTAAAAACAAGCCTCGTCATAGAGAACCTCCTCGAAATCCTCCTAAACAGCCACAACTACGAAACACACGGCATCATCATCGACAGAGACGAACTCACCAAAGACGCCTACAAAAAAGGCATCAAGCTCTACAACAAAAAAAAGAACCAACTCCACCTGCAATGGACACTCACACTCATCACAACCATCGCACTCGCAACCATCCTCTACTCCGCACTCTCCTGAATTAAACCAGAGAAACATACACACCAAAATTCTGTATGCGTGCCCCCACAGCCCGAACGTGTGTTCGAAAAGTTTGCGGGACTATGAAGTGACGGTTCGGTAACTTCGTTCGGATTCGTTCAGGGTTGCCTCACGGTTTCGTTTGGGTTGCCTCACGGTTTCGTTTGGGTGTTGCTCGCCGGTTGAGCTTGCGAAGCGGGGCAGAAGACAACTCGGTTCTCGGCGTGTCGAGGGGGGGGATGGTATTCCTTGGCTTTTCCCAGCAAATCGTGTTGCGAGGTTGCTTGTTGTTGGCATAACCGCTAGGCTTATCCCCATGACAGGGCTAATCAGATTCACGGCGGCGGCTACAGCCATCGCAGCGTTCATGGTCTTTGCTATCTGGGGCCTCGGTTGGACGAACGAACGCCACTCCCGTTTCACTTGTGAGAGTGGGACCCATGTGGCTGAAGCGTTCGACACCATCTGGGAGATTGCACGCACCCGGTGTGAAGGCAACCTTGAGAACGCCGTGTACCACTTCGTCCAACTCAATGGTGGGACGGCGTCGATCCAGATTGGTCAGGAAATTCGCGTGCCCTCCACGGGTAATGCTGATGAGTAGAGAGCCGTGGAAGCACAAGGCAGCCTGCATCTCTGCTAACACCACCATCTTCTTCTCCAAACGTGGAGGCAGTAGAGGTCCAGCCTTGGAGTACTGCCATCATTGTGATGTGAGAGATTCCTGTCTCGCTGAGGCCCTCGTTCAACCTGACCTCCTTGGTATCTGGGGCGGCACTACTCGGAGGGAACGTAGGAACATCCGACATCAGGAGAAGCTTTCGCCCTCCATGTCTTTCGCTGATGTCCTCGCTGTCATCCGCAGCCTTGACTGATGTTGCCTCTCCTTGACACGACGTTGACATCCAACTAAGGTACGCACATGGCATACGACACCGCAGCCCGAAGCAAGGCACTGAAGTGTAAGAAGGACTGCACCTGTGATCGACACGCCGCACCCATGCGCAACCGATCGCTCTCCGCTAAAGAAGCCAACGCTCGGCTGAAAGAGAAGAACCTCGTCGCACTGGAGCCTTGGCATGGACGCACCACCCAACCTTGGAAGGTCAAGTGCTTGACCTGCGACACCAAAGGATCGCCCACTATCGGAAGTCTCTTCGCTACAGGCGGATGCAGGACATGTGGATACCAGCGTCTGGTAGCAGAACGCATCAAGAAGGCAGCAGTCGACGCAACGGCTTTGATGATCGACAATGGCTTCACCCCTCTAGAGGAGTACACAGGCAGCAAGGTTCCCATGAAATGCCGACACACCTGTGGGGCCACAGTCACGGTCAAGCCAGTCATGATCAAGCAGGCCATCAAGAAGGGTTGGACCATCACGCAATGTGAGTGCCAAAAGGGAACAGGCGCTAAGCCACGAATCTCTCAGGAAGCAGTGTTCGAAGAGATGAGGCAAGCAGGGCACGAACCTCTGGAGCCGTTCCTGTCCATCAAGTCACCTTGGCGAACCATCCATGTCGAATGCGGCGGCGAACGTCACTCCACCCTTGAACTAATCAGACGTGGAGGCTCAGGTTGCTACCCATGTTCACGAAAGTCAATCGACCCCAGCAGCCTCACGGGTGGTGCCAGCCCTAGATGGTCACACCCACACACCATCAGTCCAGAAGCAGCAGCAGACTACGTTCGTTCCAGAGGGTTCGAACCCATCGACGAATACAGCGGCTCTCAGAAGAAGTGGAAGATGAAGCACTCATGTGGCGCTGTCGTCACCCCCTCTCTCACGAACCTTAAAGGGGGCTCAGGTTGCAAAGCTTGCCACTCCTCGTTCAACTACATGGAGGAAGCCATCGTCTACCTCTTGAAGCACACGGGACATAACGCATTGAAGGTAGGCGTTGCAGGCGCAGAGTCCGCTGACCGCAGAATGGGTGACAACGTTCGCAATGGATTCGCCATCGTAAAGACTTGGGACATCACAACAGGTCAAGAGGCAGAGGACATCGAACAAGAAGTCATACGGCACTGGCGACAAGACCTGAACGCACCGCCCAATGTTGAGAAGGCGCACATGCGAGGTGGTCACACTGAGACGGCCAGCATGCGCAAGGTCGGCCTAGCCAACACCATCGACTACATCGACACACTCGCACCCAGAAGGGACACAATCTGACGGACTACGGGGAACACTTTCGCCCCTTATGGACCACCTGCGGATCTCTTGTCGCACCCAGCCACTGATGCCACTCGCCATGGCGTCGCCGCGCTAGCCAAAAGGCGGGACTGTGAGTGCCGTAGCTATCTCGGTCACCACTTGACGGAGCCGGGTTAGCACAACGAGTACAAGACATTCGTCAAAGTCAACTAAGAGTCCTCCATTTTCATGAGCCTGCGTTGCTCTCCGTCGAAAGAGGCTGGCAGGCTGGAGGACCGGCCTCGATTAAAGGTGGTCCGTCCGTCATTTCTCAAAGGAGCAGCACATGGACTGAACTCCAACATGTCTGCTCTTGGTGTGTCAAGAACCACCCCAGCGGTGACAAACCGTACAGGGGACGCTTCTATCGTCCGCATTTGTTGGAGGAGTACAACAAGAGGATGCAATCGCTCTTTGGAGAAGAACACATGTGGATCGTTCCCTCGTAAGCGGGACTACCGATGAGCTCTAGAAGCGCTCACGGGTGAAATCATGGAACCCTCCAGTTTCTGCCCTGTCACTGGGGGGTTCCGCCTTTCTGGTTGGATTCAACTGGTATTCGGTGTACGCTTGACCCATGAGCCACGACCTAGAACTACGCACCGATGGAACGGCCAAATTCGCCTATTCCAACCGAGAAATTCCATGGCATCGCCTAGGCAAGCCCATGAGTGGACTTCAAACTGCTGAAGCAATGCTTGAAGCGGCAGAAGCCGATTACGACGTAATTCTCGCCAAAGTCGCCGCTGTTGATGACGACGGCAATTGGATTCTCAATCCGGATGGCAGCAAAATCATTGTTGAAGACTCACGAGCCACTCTGCGACAAAACAACGACGGAAGCTTTAACGGATTAGCGACCGTAGGGACCCGATACGTCGTTCAGCAGAACAGGGACTGCATTCAGTACGCATTAGACATCGTCGGCGCCTCAGCCGGAGATGCAGTCGTCGACACATGTGGAGTACTGCATGGAGGTCGCCAATTCTTCGCCTGCATCGACATGGGCGGATTGATCATCGACCCCACGGGTATCAACGACAGGTTGGAACGATACCTACTAGTACACACGGGTCATGACGGCAAGATCGCTATGACCTACGCCAACACGGCTATCCGAAGCGTGTGCAACAACACGGTCACCCTCGGCAAGAAAACTGCCAAGTCTGTCTTCACCGCTAAGCACACTCGCAATGCCAAGCTTGCTGTTGATCACGCCAAAGAAGTTCTCGGGATATCCACGGACTGGGCTGACGGTTTCAAGACCACAGCCAACGAGATGTTGGCCACACCAATGATTGCGGGTTCACGTCAATTTGACAGACTTCTAAATGTTGTACTTCCTCCCAAGGGCAACGAAACCAGCAGGCAACGGTCGAATCGTGAAGAAACCGGATCGGTTATTCGCCGTTTGTTCACTTCTTCCCGGAACGCAGGTGGCTACGGGTACAACGCATGGTCTGCCTACAACGCAGTAGTTGAGTACTTCGACCACACCCGTGACGCCGAACCCAAGGACCGTGCACTGGCCTCAATGACCCACAATTCATGGGTGTCGAGTAAGAAATCGGCTGCAGAAGAATACCTACTGTCTCTTTAGAGCATCCCCGCATGGCACAATAGGGGAGGCTGCGCTTGTCGAAAGGAAGGGACTGGTATGTCTGATGAAATCGAAGGCGGAGAATCGAGTTCGGATACCGGCGAAGTTAGCCGTCAGGAGCTAATTGAGTTCCTTGGCGACTTCATGTCGGGCACTATGCGTATCGAGCAGGTGTATCGCTCACACCTCTGCTCAACCCTTGTCCAACGGGTTCACTCAGAATTCGGACCCGAAGGACTCGCAGAGATGATGATCAAAATCGACGAAACTGGCGGGTGGATCTCTGACATCTTGCTAGAAGCCCCGGATCTGGAGAACGCCATGTTCGACAAGTTCGGCGTCTTTGACCCGCAAGTCACCCATAAAGCTCGTGACACCAAGGCCATGTACGAGATGAACAAGAAGATTTGGCGACTTCGGAAACGCTACGCCAAGCTGATTGTCGATGAGATCTTCGAAGAGAACAACGCTCCCCAACCTGTCGAACCCGAGACTGAGTAGTGTCCCACTTCTGGGGAAAACTTACTCGTCTGGTTCCAACGTTCACGGGTACCCCTGAAGAAGCAAAAGACAACACGCAATCGCACAGCTGGAGAACCGTTCGTCTCGCCGACCGATTCAACGAGGTCAACAACTCTGCCCTCAAAGTTACCGAGTGTTCGAAATGCGGAATCCTTGCTCGGCATCACGCTTCTAGCTACCCATGCGGGACTCCCCCGGAGGAGCTCACGTTAGAAGAGTTGCTACAGCAAAAAGAAAGCGGCCCCACCCCCAAGCCGTAGCCTGAGAGTGGAGCCGCTAACCCGTCCGTGACCCCTAGGTGGATGAGGGGGGAAGGGGTTCCTAGATGCCCCAGACAGAACGGTGCTGATCTTCGATGAACTTGGCTTGTACCTCATCGACACAGCGCATTCGAAAGATCTGCGAATCGGACGAGTCGCCGTCAGGACTGGCGAACCAGAGGTGTAGGTAGTTACCCACAACTTCGGTTCCGGTCAGTGTTCCCTTCATGCGGACTCTTGGCCTTGCTTCGGTTTCCATTTAAACCCCTTCCATGGGTTGATTTGCCTTACAACAAACAACCTAGTCGTTATTGCGACTACTGCCAACCTTTATGACGCTTTTTCTTTAGAACTTGCGGTATTTCTTTCTCAACCCGATTGACCGTGGCTTCACATCGAAATACTCGGTCTTCGTCGTCCCCTGTTTCGGATCGAGAGTCACCTTCCCAAACGGAGTGACCCACTCAGTCACCACCTCGTCATCGTCGAGCTCTTCAGCCCCGCTGTTCACTTGTTCGTTCCTATCTTGTTGACGGTAATCAACTCTTCGTAGTAAGCCTTGCGTCTAGCATCGGCTTCTTTCTTACGCAAGGCACGACGCTTCGCTTTAGCAGGACTCAACTTGGCCCTGTTCCTTACATGTTGTTGCGTCTTCTTACGTTTCTTTCGCATTCAACGAGACTAGCGCAGGAGATGGATGCGGAAGATCACCATTGACCAACCACTCAGGACGGATCTCTCTCCATCCAATCATCTCGCACTGCCATGCTCGGCGTTCACTCTTACCGATGAGGGTGATGATGTCACCATGCATCATCGAGCGAATGCCCAACTTCTCGGGTAGGTCGCCACGTTCGATGTTCTGAAGCTTCCTAAAGTAGTAGTCCTGCCATTCGGGCACGTTAGCGATAATGGCGACGTTCGCTATCTCTTCGTGAAAAACCTCAACCAACGAATAAGGACTGTGTTCGACGGGTGGGTTCAGAGGCGTCTTCGCCATCCAGCTTGGGTCTTTGCGATAGTAAATCGCTACCTCATCCACTGTCGCCCGCTGCCTTATCCAGTTTGGCCACACCCTCGTACACATAAAACGATCCACCAGAGAGAGCCACATGCGCCACAGGTGTCAGGTCACTCATCTGCTGCCTCCAGTCGGCCCATTAGAGCCTCCA
>Ga0209658_1000323_pt1 | contig 36802 bp, 36 predicted proteins | sample SaaInlV_150m_DNA_6_FD_184656 | JGI IMG/M metagenome (GOLD analysis project Ga0209658, IMG submission 184656) | Marine microbial communities from expanding oxygen minimum zones in the Saanich Inlet - SI037_S4LV_150m_DNA (SPAdes) (version 2) | ecosystem: Environmental > Aquatic > Marine >...
ACAGGTTCTGGTTCTGGCACAGGTTCAGGTTCTGGCACAGGTTCAGGTTCAGGTTCTGGTTCTGGCACAGGTTCAGGTTCAGGCACAGGTTCAGGTTCTGGCACAGGTTCAGGTTCAGGTTCTGGTTCTGGCACAGGTTCAGGTTCAGGCACAGGTTCAGGTTCAGGCACAGGTTCAGGTTCTGGCACAGGTTCAGGTTCAGGTTCTGGTTCTGGCTCTGGACCAAATTCATATATTTTTACATTAACTATAATAGAGCCATGTGATAAAGTAACAACGATCACATCATTTGATATGCCTAGATGCTGAGCATACACAGATTTAAATGAATTAATTAATTGGGTTTTATTCTCATTGGTTAGTGATTCTAAAGTGGCATCAGTTTCAATTGTAATTTTACCTATATATAACAAACCAACGAAATCGTTATCCAAATTACTTTCAAGCGTTCCACTTATACTAGTATACGAAATATTCTGGTTATTTAAAATATCTTGGGTAGATTGATCGACAATACTTGCTATATCATCTAGACCAACGGGTGCAGGTTCAGGTTCAGGTTCAGGTTCTTGCACAGGTTCAGGTTCTGGCACAGGTTCAGGTTCTGGCACAGGTTCAGGTTCAGGTTCTGGTTGAGGTGGTGATGCTTCTCCGGTTTTAACGATTGTATAGTCAATACCAGCTATATAAACATTCATATTCGTCATCATATCTCCACCACGATGATTATCAGTAAATATATATTTGCCCAATGTTAACCTACTTCCTGCTATAGTACTTTCGCCTAAAAAATCGGCTTTTAATGAGGAATTATATAGGAACGCACTAAATAATTTTGAATTGAATAGATTATTTTCGCCTGGAGTGTAGAGAGTAACCTCTATATAATTGTCATGCTTATTAAAATTAAATAATATCTTATACCAATGTCCAGATGTAAAATCAAAATTAATATCGGGTTCGACTGGATAATAATCACCAAATCCGATTTGATTGTATTTGCCATCATTTTTCTTCAAATAAATCCCTGTATCGTCACTCGTTTGAGCACTTAAAATATTTATATAATCTGGGCTATTACTAGCATTCGCTTTATCTATTTTAAAATAAAAAGACATTTCCGTACGAAAATACACAGATATAGAGTCTTTTTTAAAGTCAATCAAACCTGCTAGAGTTTCGCTAGGATGAGACTGACCTTTTATTTTATAATAGGTTAAGTTGTTATCAAAATCTGTTATGCCTCGTTCAGAAAAATCATTACCTGTGGACCAAAGTCTGTTAGAACGATAATATCGTTCACCATTTTGAATAATATTAACGTTTATTGCTTTAAACTCATTGAGTGTAATATCAAGTATATTTTGTAGTTTAATATTTGTATTATTACTACTACTAGTACCACTTGGAAAATTAATATATCCTTGTGGTGAGGTAAGCGAATAATTAGTACCATTAGTAGTATTGATACTATCTAATACAGATTGATATGTATTGATTGTTAATCCGGAACAACCGCTAAATGCAGTGTTTGCAATATGCGTTACGGTATACTGTAGTATAAGGGATAATAAACTTGTACATCCTTGGAATGTGTTATCTGCAATGCTTGTAACACTATTTGGCAGTGTGATGGTTGATAAATCGGTACATCCTTGGAATGCGCTTGCTCCAATGCTTGTAACATTAAGTGGAGTTTTGATAGATGTTAAACTTGTACATCCTTGGAATGCGCTTGCTCCAATACTTGTAACACTATTTGGCAGTGTGATGGTTGATAAATCGGTACATCCTTGGAACGCGCTTGCTCCAATGCTTGCTCCAATGCTTGTAACATTATCTAGAATTCTGATTGATGATACACTTGTACATCCGTGGAACGCGCTTGTTCCAATGCTTATAACACTATTTGGAATTGTGATGGTTGTTACACTTGTACATTCTTGGAATGCGCTTGCTCCAATAGTTGTAACACCATCTGGAATTGTGATAGCTATTGGATGAATTGATGGATCTTGGAATTCGATTGATCCACTAGTTGTAACACCAGCTGGAGGTATGATGGTTTTTAAAATTGTACATCCTTGGAATGCGTTTTCTCCAATAGTTGTAACACCAGCTGGAAATTTGATGGTTGTTAAACTTGTACATCCTTGGAATGTGCTTGCTTCAATGCTTGTAACACCAGCTGGAATTGCGATGGTTGTTAAACTTGTACATCCTTGGAATGCTCTTGCTCCAATGCCTGTAACACCATCAGGAATTGTGATGGTTGTTAATCCAGAACAATCTTGGAATGCGCTTGCTCCAATAGTTGTAACACTATTTGGAATTGTGATGGTTGTTAATCCAGAACAATATTGGAATGCACTTGCTCCAATAGTTGTAACACTATTTGGCATTGTGATGGTTGTTAAACTTGTACATCTTTGGAATGCACTTGCTCCAATAGTTGTAACACTATTTGACATTGTGATGGTTGATAAATCTGTACATCCTTGGAATGCGTTTGCTTCAATGCTTTTAACACGATATGGAATTGCGATGGTTGTTAAACTTGTACATCCTAGGAATGTGCTTGGTTCAATGCTTGTAAGACTATTTGGCAATGTGATGGTTGTTAAAATTGTACATCCTTGGAATGCGCCTTGTCCAATGTATGTAACACCAGCTGGAAGTGTGACGGTTGTTAATCTTGTACATCCTAGGAATGTTCTTGGTCCAATGTATGTAACACCATATGGAATTGTGATGGTTGTTAATCCTGTATTTTTGAATGCGTATTCAGAAATCTCTGTAACGCTATTTCCAAGAAAAGTAATACTAGTCATATCACTACAATCTAGGAATGCTTTTTTATAAATGACTGTAACTGTATACTCACTACCATGTGAATCATAAGCATACTCTGGTACTATGACATCTCCAGTATATTTTGGGGTTTTAGATACTATGGAGCACTGGTTGTCATAGTACCGGCCATAATCATAATTGTTAGCATCGTCTAACACAATCTTTATAGTAGCATTTGTTAAAGAAGTGTGCTGCACATAATTCGATGTACCACGTAGACGTGTGATAAAATTTTTATTTATTTGCCATAATGTATATGGTTTTATTGACAAAGTTAAATCGTTACATCCACTGAATGCGCTTTCTCCGATGCTTGTAACATTATCTGGAATAGTAAGAGTTTTTAAACTTGTACATCCAGCGAATACGAAGTTTCCAATCTCTTTGACTGTACTTGGAAAAGTATTAACAGTACCATTACTACCCATCCGAATATCTTTTAAGGCACTACATGTAGCAAACATTTGATCCCATAACTTATCTAATTGATTTGTTGAAGGATCAAAATAGACTGACTCTAAATAAGTACATTGATAAAAAATGTTGGTACCGGTTTGTTTTAAACTTTTTGACAAATGAACTGTTTTCAGCCAAATACAAAATTCAAAGGTACCACTCGAAATCAGTTCTACACTATCTGGAAGTGTGATGTTTGTTAATGCGTTAGAACGACTAAACGATTTATTAAGACTTTTGATATAACAAGGTTCGATAAAACTAATATTAGCCATAGTAGTATTTGAGTAGGATACCTTGCCATCTATCGCTACGAGTTTGTAATAAATACTATTGTAATAAACTATATTTGGCACTATGATATGTGGGTCAGTTGAAATTATTCTTGTTAAGTGACATTCAGCTGTATTGTCATTATAGTCAAATGTAATCTTATTATTATCGGGCACATACAACTTCATTAGATTAATATCACCTCCAAACATGCTTTCATACATGCTTTCATACGTATTATTAAAAGAATAAGATGTACTACTAGCCGTATTTACTGAATTCAATACATTTTGAGATAGCATGATAGTCATTTTACTATTAGAAAATCCTTGGAAATGAATCCTTTTTAAACTCGAACTTGGACTTATCATGACATCTCCTGTACATGAATTAAATACAGAATAATATATATCAGTAATTGAATCTGGTATAATGATATATAATCCAGAACAATATTGAAATGCGTTTGACATTATAGCATTCGTATCCAAACGAATAGTATTATAACTATTGGCTGATGGATATTTTATTAAGTTAATATTATTAGAAATATCGTATAATACTCCACTAACATCACCATAATAGTTGTTACTTGGATCTACTTTGATTTCTGTTAAACTAGTACAACCAGTGAACACGTTATAATTATCATTTATAATGTTTGTTACGGTATATGGTATTGTAACTGATATTAGCCCAGAACAATCTTCAAATGCATTCTCATCAATTCTAACAGTGCGATATACAGATCCATTAAAAAAAAAAGAAGGTATAGATAGGTCTCCACTAGATGGTGGGTCATTCTTTGTTATTGTTACATCTGTATTGTTGTTAAGAATATTATAAGAAAAATCATAAGAAAAATCAATAGGATAATCATGATAAATTATGTAGGCTACACCAGAACCACCCGATCCACCGTATCCAATCGGAACAAAACCAACATTACCTCCACCCCCTCCACCTCCTCCGCCTGTATTCGGAACACCATTTGTGCCGTCTCGCGACTTCCCAGTTCCCGCACCAGTTCCCCCCGACCCACCTCCATTCACTCCAATACCATTCTTATAACTATAGTCTACATAATTAGGTTCAAGGTAAGAGAATGTGCCTGCTATGCATCCAGCGCCACCACTACCACCTATATTGATACCCATACTCGTTAATATATTAGATACAGAAACATTGCCATCAAATATGGGCTTCCTTTGTTGAAATACTTCTGGGTCATCACGCTGCCACCACGAACAGGTACCACCCAATGCTGAATTCGATGTACTACCATTGGTAATATTTTTCCATATACCACCACCACTAAGCGGATCAACTGCATTCGCACCACCATTTCCACCACTAGCAGACAAGAAAACTTCACCTGTATCACCATCTTTTAAGATTGTAGCGCCGCCCCTAGGGGTCGTGGAATCGCCTCCATCTCCAATAATGATTGTGTATTTTACATTTGCTTTAAATTCATACGATGTTTCTAAAACTTGTCCACCATTTCCACCATTTCCACCAAGAGACCTAAGGTCACTACCAGCATGTCCAGTACCACCACGACCCCCACCACCAAGTAAAACAATAGTGGTTGAAAAATCCCTATCCGGTGTAAAGGTTGTGGTATTTGTATATCTCGCTATATTGGTATCATTTGCCATTATATTATAATAAATAGATAGATTTTATATACATATTTTCTATTTATTATACTAATGTATTTCTACTTCCTTTTGATTTTTTGCTCCTGCCTCCTTTTGATTTTTTGCTCCTGCCTCCTTTTGATTTTTTGCTCCTGCCTCCTTTTGATTTTCTGCTCCTGCCTCCTTTTGATTTTCTGCTACTATTTCCTTTTGATTTTTTGCTAGTTTTAATTCGTGACATTTTGGCCAAATTATGCTTGGTTTTCCTTCTAATATGACCTTCGTCTAGTAAGAATTGTATCATTTTTTCTTTTTCCCTAGAATCTTGATATTGTTTTATTTTATTTCCGTTATTCAAAATAACAATTGACGGTACATAGTCAACATCACTATGGGTTGAAGTTTGTTGTAACACCGTCATTGCAGATGGATCTATATCTGCTACTGCTAAATCCGTGTCATAGTTTTGCTCAATATCGGTTGCCATATTATCCCATTCATCTGCCATGGCTATACATGCCGGACATGATGGGCTGTAATACTTTGCAAACACGACTGGATTTGTCTTGTTCATATTATCGTTATGAAATTGTAACGCGTTTTCACCATTTATAATAAGCCGTTTCATTTAATCTATATACACATATATAGATAATTAATTTGCCATATATTTTGGATGGCACAAAATAGACAAAATACACAAAACATCCTATAAATAAAATTAATTATCGCGATTAAATATATACATGTATAAATTAGCAGTAATAGCCATCATTTTTATATTAGGATTATATTTTACATACAATTATACATCAAAACAAGTCTTGGAAGGATTTGCTGTTAGTAAAACATCTTGTCCAAATATCTTAATTCAAAAAGACAAGGAGCTTTATTTGTATAACTCGCGCCAAGCAAGAATTCCGGGGGTAAACCCAGTTGTCTTCAAGAATTTAGAAGATTATGTTGAATTTCTAGATTGGCAACGAAGTCAAAATATAAATTGTCCAGTATTGTTCTTACAACATTCGTATGATGCACAAGGTAAACCAGTATATAATGTACGCCCAAGCCCAACTGATCTTCAAGGAGGACTTCCCTCTATTTTAACATATGGTTCTGATTCACAAGCACTTCCTCTACACCTACAACAATCGGAACAACCCATTACAAAATTAATCGACTCAAATAGAAATGATCCACCCTATAATGATAATTCCTATCCTGGATATGACCCAATTAATCTCTACCAAGGGGATTACACTCCTTTAGATAAACTGTTCAATGAACAGGAAAAAACATCAGCGAAAAGCACAAATCCAATGGATGTAAATTGGGGTGGTGTACAATATACTGCTGACGCAGTGAAAGCAGGCGAATTTAAAGAAGACGAAGTTAAAATATATATTCCGTAGATTTCATTGGATTTCATTGGATTTCATTGGATTTCATTGGATTTCATTGGATTTCATTGGATTTCATTGGATTTCATTGGATTTCATTGTACCGAATCTAATTATATGTATATAAACATAACACGATAATATGGTGGTATGTTTATTGATTATATTTTGCTGTATGTATTTAACTGTGTATTGTATAATACATAATAATTATTCGAGACCATCCAGGTATTTCATATTTTCTGTAAGTGTAGCTCTAAAACTGTTCAATATGTTCATTTTTTCAATGATCTTTTCAATATCATCGTCGTTAGGATTGGATGATATTTTTTTAGATAATGTGGGTAATGCGGCCAATGTAATCGAATTGATTCTATCTTCGATGGATATAATCAAATCTTCCCATTGTTTGCGATTATTCAATAAACTGAATGAATTTACAGCACCTCGTGTTTTATCATTTAAATCGTCAATTGAGTCTTGAATTTTTAGCATATCAAATTTACTATTGTTATTTCGTGTATTTTTGTTCTCTGTTTTACCTTTACTATCTGAATCAGAATCTGAACCGAATCCCATGAATCCTTCAGAAGTAGCTGATGGAAACAAAGTAATATATATTAGATAAAATAAGATGGCAATTACGATATATCCTAAATAAGTATACAATTCTTCCATGTCTGTTTTATATATATTAGAGTAATACAAATTTTTTAATATTTTCAATACATGATTTGTTAATTTTTCGAACCTGTCCATTTTCACCAGTTAACTTGAGGTCTTGCATACAATTGTCATTTTCCTGTAGGCATTGAATTAAATTTTTGATTGATTTGAATTCTGCCATAATCGCAATCGCACTCTTGACACTCACACTAGGAATAGTAGCAAGCATAATTTCGCCAATATTTTCTTCTGTTATATTGTTCTTCTTTTGCTTTTTCATTACTTGACTATACGGTACTTCCTTCTCGACACGATTTTCATCATAATACCCTAATTTCTTAGGCTCTTTTTGTAATTTATCGGCATAATTAACGATTAGTTCACATGTCTCGTTGATATTTTTTGTTCTGACTACGGAAAATCCCTTAAAATAGTTCAATGTAACTAACGCTGAATAAAGAGTTTTTTTATCCATTCGCCCCTTTACTGCATTATACCTTTCAAAATCACCTTCAATAACATAAACGACATGATGGTTATGTAGACTATATTCATTCAATCGAAATGATTGCTCAGAATATCTACCGTCCTTAATACTTGAAGCCAAGTCATAGAGTGATTTTCGTTCAAATATGATCTTCTCACCATCGTCATTTGTTGAGAGAATAATATCACCTAAATCCAATTTCTCTACTTTGATTTCATGACTATGTTCTTTAAATAATAAATTCATCGTTGTTAATAGCTCAGATTCTCGTGTATCTATTTTGATAAGCATAAGTATACAAATATTTGAATACTTATGTTTATATTCTTTATAACATGTAATTCTTCATCATTATAATGTCGGTTGTAGAACAATTATAGTTGGGGTCCACCAATACCATTAGGTAATCCAGAATATTGTCTGAAGTTAAACAAAAAATTGGGTCTTTGTGCGTTAGACGATATTTCGAATGGTTTTGAACGCATAAATCCAGTTGCACTTGGTGCTGAACCGCCTTTCATATTACCACCAAAATAATTAGTTCTAACACTTTTTCCACTGGTAGTCATTACAACAACAGATGGCATGATTCCATTTGTTCCACTGGCACCACCAAATTCGGTTCTTCTAGCGACAGCAGAGCGTCCACGATGACTTCTATATCCATTTCTTTGAGGCATAATATAACATATATTAAGATAATATATTACACCATATTATATTATCATTTCTTTATCATTTCTTTATCATTTTTATAATCGTTGGATAATACTATTTATTATATTGCTTAAGCAACATATCCACTGCGAGAACCTGAAAAGATAAGAGACTTTTTACCGACACCACCAGAACCAAGAGGATTTCTAGAAAGAATATTACGCTCTTTCATTTTTCTCTCTTGTTGGGCAGGTGTTAATCCATACAAGTCAGCCAATCCTTGACCAGCCTTGATACGTATGTGACGAGCAACAGCAACATCACGAACACCAATAACAGAACCTAAACCACCCATAATTCCGAATATTTTTGTGTTATTTGTAATAGAAGGAGTGTGTCTAGCACGCTTGCTACCATTCATTAAACCAGGCATTATATAATGACTAAATATATTTTTTTTATTTTCGATTTTTTCAATTATGTTTTTAATTTCATTATAAGTCGGACCAATCATTTGGTAAATACTTATTTATAGCATATACGAATTATATATAAATAGATCTCCTCATGTTAAGTATAAGTATGACAGAGTTTAAAATAACAAATGACGACGATTTTATTAAATCAGAAGATGGATTCATCTTTAATCCATATAATTCTACAAATGTTGAGATTACATTGAGCCAAGTTCAATCTATTCTGACTAAATATGGTATCCCTGGAAATATTGACAATTTAACTCTCTATAAAAGAGCTTTTATTCATAGATCTTATACAAAACGCCCCCAATCATATAACGAACAAGAGAATATAACAATTACCGAGCGCCCATATGATTGTCTTCCATTATATACTAAATCAAACGAAAGATTGGAATTTTTAGGGGACGGTGTTCTTGAACTAGTTACAAAATATTACTTATATCGTAGATTTCCTAAAGAGAACGAGGGATTTATGACGGAGAAAAAAATCGCATTGGTAAAAAATGAAGCTATTGGTAAATTAGCTCTGGAAATGGGTCTTCATAAATATTATATTATATCTAAACATGCTGAGGAAAAGAAAACGAGAACAAATTTAAAAAAATTGGGTTGCTTGTTTGAAGCATTCATTGGTGCATTATTTTTAGACTTTAATAAGATGACGCTACTTGACGAAGAGGGCTGGTTTAAATCACTATTTACAACTGGACCAGGATTCCAAATGGCACAAATATTTATTGAAGGTATATTTGAAAAACATGTTGATTGGATGAAATTAATTCAAGACGACGATAATTATAAAAACATTCTCCAAGTGAAAATTCAAAAAGAATTCAAAGATACACCTCATTATATTGAGATTGGTCATAGTGATGAAAGTGGCTACGAAATGGGGGTTTATTTGTGTTTAGGACAAAAAATTCATGAGGTTTCTAGAGAGCATGCAACCAATTATAGAAAATTAGGTTCATTTGAAAAAATTCACGAAATGATGGAAACAGACGGGAAAGTATTCATTTACTTGGGTCGAGGACAACATAAAATTAAACGAAAGGCCGAACAAATGGCTTGTGACGAAACATTGAAGATGTTAAGTCTAGTCTAGAATTCAGTAACCGACTTTTTGTATTGAGTATATACTTCTTTTTTTATGTGTTCATTTAATATAGATAAATGTCATCAGGGATTTTAGACAAATTAAAAATAAAACCTAATCCAGAAAAAAATGAAGATGAACGTGTTGAAATAAAATTCAATAACGATGCTACCGACATTAATGACAATACTGACATTAATGACAATAATAAAAAGGAGGTTTTCTTAAATACAAGGATTATTGATAAGATCGATACCAATGAAGACGACCGTGAAGAAATGTTGAAAAGATTTGCCATGATAGCAAGTACTACAATCCCTGAGCAAAACAAAAGAGAAGCCATTATTGTTGAACAACCAAAAAAAATTAAAAAACTTAATAAGAAATTAACATTGGTTAGTGAAGACATGGTTAAGGAGGGGGAGAGGGATGGAGACAAGGCTGTAGACAAGGCTGTAGACAAGGCTGTGGACAAGGCCGTGGAGAAAGTAGTAAAGGGTGTAAAGGAAATCGGGCAAAAAATAGAACAGGATCTTGGGGAAGATTTTGGAGTCAAACCAAAAGGAAGACGCACAAAAAAGGCAACATTCGATGTTATTGCAGATGATGTAGTAGTTGAATATATTGGTAATGCGTCAGTGAAAGAAAGAATGCCGGTCAAAGATAAACAAGTTTTGCTCAGAGCCAATTCTTATTACATGAATAATCGCGAATCGTTTATTGGGTTTGTCAATGCGCTATTCAAACCATACAAAGAAGAGTTTAAGAATGCAGAATCTTCTTTAAGTTGTGATAGACCAGATAATGCCAAGTTTGCATTATTAACTCATCAAAAGGTTGTTCGTGATTATCTTAATTTATATACCCCATATCGCGGTTTATTATTATATCATGGATTAGGTAGTGGTAAAACTTGTACTTCTATCGCGATAGCCGAAGGTATGAAAACTGACAAACAAATTATAGTTATGACACCCGCATCGCTAAGAATGAATTACTTAGAAGAGTTGAAAAATTGTGGTGATTTACTCTACAAAAAAAATCAGTATTGGGAATTTATTTCTATAATGAAAAATGATAACAAGGGAATTAATGTAGACGAAATTATCGACACGCTATCGAAACTGTTACATTTGGGCAAAAATTACATTAAAAAACAAGGTGGAGCTTGGATGGTGAATGTGACCAAACCGTCGAATTATGATACCATCCCCGAAGACCAAAAATTAAGTTTAAATAGTCAAATCAACGAAATGATTCGAAATAAATATCGATTTATTAATTACAATGGGTTATTAAACAGTCACTTAAAAGGATTAACGGAAGATTATACTATCAACCCATTCGATAATAAAGTTATTATTATTGATGAAGCCCATAATTTTGTTAGTCGAATCGTGAATAAACTAAAAAAACCCGAATCTCTTTCTATGCGCCTTTATAATTATTTGCTTTCTGCTGAAAATTGCCGGGTTGTCATGTTGACTGGTACACCCATGATTAATTATCCAAATGAAATATCCATATTGTTTAATATTTTACGCGGATTTATAAAAACATGGACCTTCCCTCTGACGATACAAACTGGTCGCAAGTTTAACAAAGAAGAAATGACCAAAATATTTGCCAAATATGAAATTTTGGATTTTTTGGACTACAAGCCAACTTCAAAATTATTAACAGTTACTCGCAATCCATTCGGATTTATAGATGTAACAAAAGATGCCCTCTACAAAGGTGTAACCAATATTAAAACTGGACAACGAGGAAATGTAAGTGATGCTGACTTTGTGAAAATGATTACTGCTATTTTAAATAAAAATCAGATTGATGTCAATGCTAGAAGCATTCAAGTAGATAATTTCAAGGCTTTGCCAGATACTCTTGATGCGTTTAAAACACGATTTATTGATGAAAGCAATGGTCAATTAAAAAATGAAAATCTCTTTAAACGCCGTATATTAGGTCTGACTTCGTATTTCAAGAGTGCTCAAGAACAATTAATGCCATCATTCAATAAGGATGTCGACTTAAAGGTAATGAAAATTCCTATGAGTGATTTCCAACTTGGAGTGTATGAACAAGCCCGCATTCAAGAGAGAAAATTAGAAAAGGCATCCAAGCCTAAAAGAAAGGCTGCCGCGAAACCGACCGATGATTTATACGACGAAGCTGTATCTACCTATCGTATTTTTTCAAGAGCTTTTTGTAACTTCGTTTTTCCTGCTGAGAAAAAAAGACCTATGCCAAAAGATGGCGAAGATATGTCAGACTCTTTAAAAGAGGTTGTCAATGAAAATATTTTAGATGCATTATCTGTAAAAGAAACAATTGACAATACTGGTGGAAAATATACATTAGAAGACACTGCTTTATTGGAAGCTGAAAAGAAAAATGAACAAGATTCTACATATGACCAACGAATAAAAGACGCTATGGCATTTTTAAAAGACAATTCTAGTAAATATTTATCACCAACTGGGTTAGAAATTTACAGTCCAAAATTTTTGACTATATTGGAAAATCTTCAGGATCCAGAATATAGAGGATTACATTTGATATATACACAATTTCGCACACTGGAAGGTATTGGTATTTTGAAGCTCATTCTAGAAGCGAATGGATTTGCGCAATTCAAAATCAAGCGTGATGAAAGTGGAAGCTGGAGACTGAATATGTCTGATGAAGATATGGGTAAACCTACCTTTGCATTGTACACTGGAACAGAAACACCGGAGGAAAAGGAAATTATCCGTAATATATTTAACAGTACTTGGAATTATGTTCCCGATTCAATAACTAGCGACTTGGCAAGAATGTCCACTAACAATTTATACGGAGAGATAATCAAGGTGTTGATGATTACTGCTTCTGGTGCCGAAGGTATTTCTCTTAAGAATACAAGATATGTGCACATTGTTGAACCTTATTGGCACCCAGTGCGTATAGAACAAGTAATCGGTCGTGCACGCAGAATATGTAGTCATCAAGATTTGCCACCTAATCTGCGAACAGTACAAGTATTTTTATACTTAATGACATTTACAGAGGAACAATTAAGTGGTGACAAATCTATTCAGTTACGATTGAATGATGGTAGTAAATTCGACGATTCAGTTCCAGTCAGTAGCGACGAAGCATTATATGAAATCTCGACTATTAAAGAAACAATTAGTAAACAATTGTTAAAAGCAGTTACCGAATCATCTATGGATTGTACCTTATATAATCGACCTGGTACAAAAAATGCGGTATCCTGTTTCTCATTCGGAAAAACAGTGCCCTCTTCTTTTGCTTACAAACCATCCATTAGTAACGAAGAATCTGATTCTATTACTCAAATTAATAAACAAGAGATTGAATGGATACCCAAAACTGTGAAAATCCCAATCGATGGTATAAAGCGCGAATATATACAAAATACTACTCCTCTTGTTAAACGGGACCCGAAAACTGGAACACCATTAAATTGGTACGAAATATATGATTTGGATAGTTACAATGAGATTAAGACTTATGGTACAGGGGAACTTATATTAGTAGGTTATTTAATACAAAAACCAAATGCGAAAACTTTCAAATTTGTTTCAGCTTAAATGTATTGAATTCTATAACTTTTGAATTTATTTGATTGTATAGTAAGTAATATACTTAACGAATATCGTTTATAAGTATAAGTTATACACGATATTTTTATTTTCGCAGAAATTTTTTCATATAATCCATAAACTTGGATGGTTTTGGTGATTCACGTATATCACAAACATATACATCCCTCTTTCGACCTTTTTTTGTGTCTTGGTGTACAAAATCGCCTTGCTTATGTATGGATGTATTATGTATATTTTTGGAGTATTCCTTATTCACTTGTGGAACATCATATGAATCACGACATGTCAATACTGATTGGTTATCCCAAGCACTCTTAGTATTATATTCATGATTATCATGACTGTCTTGATGATTATACTCATGATTTTCTTCATGTTCACCCAAGTATATTGTTTCTATACTACCAATGCTATAACTGCGGGTAGATTTTTCACTACCACTATGTATATAAAATTCTATACTATTAGACCGACATGTATTGTTTATTTTACTAGATTGGTCCGAACTGTTATTTCGACTTCTATTTCTCATAATATTATTATATAATCTCATTATTTTATTTTCAATTGTTATTTTTATTATCTTGTAAAATTGTAATAATTTTCGAACACATCTCTAATATTTGTACTTGTTGATTTTTTAGAAATACTATTTCTTTTAACACGATATTTTGTTCCACTTCATTGTCATTTGAAATAGATACTATAGATTGTTCGGGATTTGTATCATCCTTATTCGGTATTGTAATATGAGATTTTCGTTTTAAAATATTTAAAATATTATTTACTTGTGTAGTTTCCGATGTATTATTTACTTGTGTAGTTTCCGATGATGTATTATTTACTTGTGTAGTTTCTTCTTGAAATGAAACCTTTTTTGTAGCCGGTGACGAATCTCTCCCATTATTTATCCAGTTTTCTGCATCATTTGATACTGGTAATAGTTCTAATTCTCGCTCTCGATTTGCTAGGCGCTCTGATATCAATCTGTCCATTTCATCACCAATTGGTTTATCTTCCATATCATTCTTATCAATGAAACTAATTTCGTCGGGTTTGTTTATTTTACCTAATGTTCCATTTTCGTCTTGATACTTCTGTAATTTCGTATTAAATTCACTTAACCTTTCCTGTTTCAAATCTTCTGCTTTATATACAACCTTGATTTTGGATGATTCTGATAAATTATGTTCTCTATATTCATTCTTTCCTTCTTTTTCTTTATTTATTTTTCCAATCATTTCTTCAATGGTAACCTTATTTTTATCGATCAAGCTTTCATTCTGATTGTTTAAACTAATATTATAAATGGTATTTTCAAATATATGTTTAATTTTGTCAAAATCGTTATTATTGATTCCGTCAAATATATTACTCTCTTGTAGAATTCCCCAAAGTAATCCTTTATTGTCGTTACTTGTGTATTCCATATACACAAGTAAATAGTTAATGTTTAAATTTTTATTAGATTATTATAATATTTCTATTTTTACATGATACTAATCACGATTGAAGTATTCATTTCTTAATTTGAATACTTCCGTATCATCTATTCTATTGTTTAAGAAATGAGATAATCCTTTATCCTTTAACATTTGAATAATAAAATAAAGACAATACATACCACATTCTGTATTTGTGCGTTGGTGTTCTATTTTATTCTCTTTTACATTAAAATCGATTCCTAATTGTTTTCCCTGGTCCACGATTGTTTTTATTAGTTTTTTTACTTCTTTTGGTGATTCATCCCCATTGCTATCAAAATATGTAATTGACTTATTCTTTATATTTAAAAATATGGCTATCCAATGAGCTCCCCCTTTATAGTGTGGGTCTGTGTTTAAGATAATTCCTATTTTATTCTTATTGCGCTTTATTTGTTCACTTAAGTTAAAATTACATAATTCTTCCCAAACACATTCACCATATAATTTATGAGTATCATAATCGATTGGTGATGGCCCTAGAAATTCGAAGCATTTATAGAATTTTTCATATTGTCTCATTACTGATTCTATGTCTAAACTACTCAACCATTCGTTTGGATTACGATTCCAAACAGTGGGTGCATTTGGGGCAAATGTATAATTTAATAATTCACTATTTAATTTACCTACCATAAATTTACTTCTTAGCCAACACGATTCACGATGACATATATGTGACATAGCATCTTTGAAAAACTTCCATATTTCCTTTGTATCACTCGTGACAATTTTATCGTGCGGATGTCTAGCATTCCAATAATGTTTCATTTTGCTTAAGGCTTCATCACTATAACAGGTATAATCTTTATTATTCGGATTTGGACTACACTGTGGTTTGAATTTTTCGTCATGATTATGATGTACTTTTTTATGATGTACTTTTTTATCCCGCGTTTTCCCAGTTTTTTTATGTTTCTTTGATTTGTTTTTTCTGGTCTTCATCATAATTATTAGTGATATTTTTCTTTTTTTCTGGACTATTGGTTTTGTCCTTCTTTTGTATTTTTTCTTCTTTTGGTTTTATTCCTTTCGTCTTATGTGCTGTAGTTTTAATATTTACATTCTGTTTTTCAGGCAATATTATTTGTTTTTTTGGAGTTGATGTGGTTTTCACTATATATGTGTCTAGATTTACTTTCTTTATACCTTCATTGTTCGTCATTAAATGATCACAATTTATAAAATCTATATCTGAAACTGATGCATTTGACATATCTATACATGTATCTATACATGTGTTGTTGATATCACCATTACTATTATTGCTAACATCTTGATATTGTTTTTGCATCAATTCACTTGTGTCAATCATTTTTAAATGCTCTATACAACCCTTTATATACATATCAAACTGGCTTACCAAATGTCTATCGTCGATTTCATTCCTAAATAATTTTTTATTTAAATCCAATATTCTCTTTTTGTAAAATCGTTTGTCTGTTGTATATTCCAATTCATTTGACTTATTCAATGTACGATGCAATATTTGTTCATATTGTGATCTATTTGTAAAATAAGACAATGTCATACTGTCAATACTATTCATAGAAATATCCATTACATATTTATATGAATTTTTTATTACCATTATAACACTTAACATCCTATTCGAATGAATTAACAATCGTCTTGGCTAGTTGAGTCCTTTACATCATATCGAGTATGATTATTAAATAATTTATTTGCAATATTCATATTATTTGGATTGAATGGAGTAAATTCAGGTTTATCGAATAAAAGAGAATGTGTTTGTGGTTGAGGTACAAAATCGATTTTCGTTTCATATAAATCGCTCTTACTAGATGGTACCCACTCTGATTGCTCACATTTTTGCAGAGCAAAAAATTGGTTTCTTAATGTCGATTCTGTATTTACATTATTAGAAAATCCACTCCATGGAGCTGTTGCATTACCTGGATTAAATGTTTGAGTTGGTGAATAGGACTTATATTTATTCAAAGGAACTGTTGGTTTTTTATATTGGTCTAATACTTGCATATATCCATACTTGGTGGAGGTTGGACGAATCGAGTATTGTGGTTGTAAACTATTGGATGGAATATTTCTACTTGAAATACGGTTATTTATTTCATCTACACGCCCATGGTTGCATGTATAATAGCCATTGACAACTTGTGATATAGTATTTTTAATGCTCATTATTATATTATAGTAATAATAAATAAAATAAGAACATACCTAAATAACATATTATGTAAATTATTAATATACATAATATTTATATGCATTACTTGCATCAAACCTTTTTTGAAAGCGCCTTGTATTTATCTTATATACTTTATTTCGTTGCTTATTTTAATATTGGTCTTTACACTCCCGAATATCTAACCATGTTACAGTCTGTTATGAAATATTATGTTATCCTATTCTTGTTAATACGATTCAACCCAGTAGTCACAACCAAGTTTACCAACTTTGATAGAAAAGTTGTATTTTCCTCCGCGATATTTTTATTAACTACAACAGCATTCAATGACTATGCCAAAAAATTTGAACTGTTAGATTTAGTAAAAAACTGGAAATAACTAATAGATTCTTATTTTTCTTTTCCCTCACTCTACCGTTTTACCGTTTTACCGTTTTATTCTTGGATTTTATTTTTGTATTTGGTTTACGCTTGTATGTTTTGTCGGTTTGTTCGTAAAAAAACTTCTTTAAATGTTGCATCATCATTTTCCCAACAATATTGTCAATCTCCTGCTCTTTTTCTGTTTTTTTAATAACATCGTAATTATATCTTTTAAATTCGCTTTCCATAATAGTCTCAAAAATCGTTCTTTCTTTCACATGTACCGATTTATTACCTATATCGGATTTCAAATATGTATCTAACATTTCTTTCAGAGTCAATCTATGTTTGTATGCCTTTACATGAATATAATATACCTTATCATCTACCATACCGTCGTGATAGACATCATCAATAAAACAGAGATCCACATTTTTCGGTATTTTGGTACATCGTATTAAATCATCAATCGTTTTATCATGTGAAGTGCGACCTATTTCAACTGGTTGACCATTCACTTTAAACGCTGCAATAATTTGGTCAAATAATTTGTAGTTTAATTTAGTATTAAAATATTGTTTGATATCTATAGCCCATGATTTAGGACCTTGGTTGTTTGTGTAAATCATTATTTTTTTACATTTATTGTTCATTTTCTTTGTTTTCAAATAATCGAGAATTTTAAAAAGTTTAGGTCGAACAAACTCTGGGTATAAATCTAGTAATGAATCAAAATTTTTTTCACTATAATTATTATTTTTAAAATAAGTGTTTAGACAATCACAAAATATACCAAATTCTGTGAAATAACCTAATGTTTCATCCAAATCAAATACTACTATTTTATGTGGGGTATTCATTTGCGTATAGAATATAATATATATTTTGATAAAAAATCTAACCAATAAATATACTCCTCCTATGGATTTGACGGCTTCTGATTATAAAAAAATAGCTAATTATTATCAAATCCCTAAATCAAAAAATAAAACATATAAAGAAATTGCTGAAGATGTATTAGCGTCTAAATTATGTAGATGTATTAAATCAGTTGATTCTTATAATGATACTGGTCCAAATAAAATAAGTGGAGCGAAGAAAATAAGTGGAACGAAAAAAAATAGAGAGGATGTGGCGATCGGAGTATGTAGAAAAAGTATATTTCAGAACCGTAATGTTGATTTTTATGATTTTAAATGCAAAAAAAAACCAAAATTAGTAAAAAAAACAAGATCTTCTTCAGCTCTTACAAAAACATCCAAGAAAGTACGATTTGAAAAACAAATTAAGAGAAAACCAAGAACCTTGAAAAAACGGAAATATTAATTTTCCAAATAATCCAGTGCTGATATGAGTATTCTCTCTTGGTCTGTTAATTTTTGGAATATAATGTTTTCGTCTATTTTTATTTGAAATCGCCTATTCATGTTATTTTTACAAACAACATGTATACCAGTTGATATTATTTTTATGTCAATTATAAGACCACCATTTGTTAGATTAATGTTTTCTGGATTTTTTAAATTAATCCATCGAATGTATCGTCCATATTGAATATCAGTTAAATCATCTACATAACGATAATCTTGTAATTTTTTATGAAAGGTCTTTAATTTGTCGCGTGGTAGTTGTAACTTTTGAAGATAATCGTTTTTTAAAGCCTTGATTTTGCTAGTAGTTAAATTCATGACACTTGCGTTGTTTTCATTGTCTAGTGCTTTTTGTAGACATTGTCCTAATTCTGTATCAGTATCTATACAATCGTCGTTCTCTGTCATAGTATTGCTATTGCTATTGCTACTATTGCTATTGCTATTGCTACTATTGCTATTGCTATTGCTATTGCTATTGCTACTATTGCTATTGCTATTGCTATTGTTAACCATTATAATAAAAATGTATTATATTTTTATTATATTTTCATAAGTATTGTTATTAATGTTATTATTTTGAAAACAAGTTCAAATCCATCGATCCTCGAACCAATAATATATAAACAATTGTGTGAACGAATAATCCAAGGGTTGTTGGACAACCGTTTACATCTGCCAATTTACCTAAAAATCTACCTAATAATTGTTGTGTGAATTTGTAAGTGTATGGATGTATCACGAAGATAAAAATAAACGCGGAGAAGATTGAAATCTGCCATTTTGTATAACTTGAATCAGCCATTATATAGTAGGATGTGATATTTTTTCAAATTCGCAGAAAATGCATATTATGTATAATATTATCCCTGAAATTTGCCAAATACATATTGTATTGTTTGTATTTAGCGATTTTGTCCGATAAAATATATCGATTCGTGAACCACTATTTTTCATAAAAGTCGACATGAAAAACGCCAAAAATGGTGGAAATTTGTGTTTTATCGACGAAAATAGGCGAATGTATGTTGAATAAATGGATTTCGCCAAATCGTCCAATAAAAAAAGTGGCCAAAAACAGGGTTTTTTTATCGACGAAAAGTGCTAGTAGCCACACCCTAAATTATGGATTTCGGGAAAAACGGGGATAAAAAAACGACTTTTTCACTACATGTCAAGTGCAATAAAAATGGTATGAATTTATTCAAGTCCCTTGGCGATGTAGTGGACTGCCTACATATGTAGGGGAGGAAATTGAACTGAAAAAAGTGCACTGTATACGATACATGTAGGTAATTTTACTTTTCACTTTTTTTCTATACTTCATTTGACTTTTCAAAAAAACACACAAGGTTTTTGTGTTGAATTTTAAAATATGGGTCAAGAGTATGAAAAAAAAAGTGAAAAAGTGATTTAGAGCATAATGCTCACAATCCAAATTTTTTTATTTTCAATTTGTTATTGTAAAAAAAATCTAATTTTATGAAAACAATTTAGGGGTAAAATTCTATTAGTCTAATATATGGGTAAACGACTAATAAAAACCCCTAAAAATGAAAAGAAAAATTTTGCGTGTGAACCTTGCTCCTTCGTATGTAGCAACAAAAAAGATTTTGCTCGCCATTTATGCACTACAAAACATAAACGACTACTTTCGACTACTAAAGGACTAATAGAAAAAACCCCTCTAGTATGTGAGTCAGATTATTTTACCCCTAAATTAGACCTGTTACCATATGACAGTAACGATGAATTGGGTAAAAAAACCCCTTATGGTAATCCGTCAGAAAATCCAAATTCTAAAAATAATACCTTACTGACACCAAGTGACCAAAATAATAGTAAAAAAACCCCTTACCATTATGCGTGTCAAATGTGTGGTAAATCGTATATACATATGAGCTCATTATATAAACATAAAAAGGGATGCTTGGACCATGAAGCGGAAAGTCAACCCGATGAGTCAAATAAGAACACTACAATATCAAAGGAAAAAGAATCCGAATTTAAGGAACTTGTCTTGTTATTGTTGAAAGAAAATAAGGAAATACAAAAAACATTTGTAGAACTTATTCCACACATCAAGGGCAATATTACAAGCAATAGTCATAATACTACTACAAACAATAATCAATTTAACATAAATATGTTCTTGGACGAACATTGTAAGAACGCAATGAATCTAACTGATTTTATCAATTCATTACCAATTACAAATGAAACATATGACAATACTATCGAGAACGGATTAACTAAAACAATTACGAATATGGTTCTAAATGGACTAAACGATTTGGACTTATTACAGCGACCAATACATTGTACTGACCCCTCACGGAAAATAATGTATGTAAAAGACAATGATAGTTGGGAAAAAGATAATGATTTAAAAATGTTACTACATGGCATCAAGACAATATCTTCAAAACAACGCACTACATTAAATAAATGGCAAGAAGCGAATCACGGATGGAGTACAGATGAGAATCTACAGTCGAAAATGACAAAACTAATATTTCATTCCATGACAAATGTAGAGGACGATGAAAAGGAAACCAACAAAATTATCCGTGCTATTAGTAAATCTACACATTTGACAAATGACATTAAAAACGACTACCTTTGAATATTTACAATTATTTGAATTGTTATAATAATTATATTTACATTCATGTAGGTATAATTATTCATTTAAAATGGTGTTCCAAAACCACCACCGAATGCGTCATTTGCAGCCATGGGTTCCATCATGGGACTATTTGCTCCCACCATTGGGTTTTGTGGACCAGCATACATATTGTTAAAATCAGGCTCAGATTGTTGTTGAGGCATTTGTTGATTCATTGAATATTCATTTGTTCCACTTTTTATATTTGTCATTTGAGGTTGTAATTGTTGTGGAATGTCAATGTTTGGGTTCCCACTATATTGTTGGGATAATGGTTGAGTAACACGGACTTGACCGGCTTGTCCTTTTTTGGGCTGGACCTGTTGTTTGGAACCGGTTTGTCCTTCGTACAAATCCCATAATCGGTCTACTAATATTTGTACCTTTTCGCCCATTTTACTTTGCATAGTGATTGATATTAATAAAATAGAGGGGATAATGTTAATAATGTTTACATCACCATAAGTTTTTTCGCTATATGTTGGTACATAACATACCATTTTGTGAATAAAATACAATGACATGAACATGAATGATGATTGTCCAATTACTTCTAATAAAATCATTAAACTTGCTTTGTCGTCATCCACTTCTGGTACATAATTTTTGACAACCTTTAACACTACAACAACCGGCATTATTGCTAAAACTGTGTATTGAATAATATTTAATAATAGTGATTTTTGATCATCGTCAAAGGGAAATACTGTTTTTATAAATCCTTCACTATTGGTAGTTGATTTTTCTAACCTATCCATATGATTTATAATAAGATTTAAAATTATTTAAATACAAATCTTATTTTTGTATATAATGTTGAAATATGCCATCGACCTAAATAAATACAAAGACAGAGATCCTCGTCCTACAAAAGAGAACTATCATGAGGAATACCAATATTTGAATTTGCTAAAAGATTTAATGGAACATGGCACACTTGAAGAGGGTAGAAATGGAAAAACAAAGAGGGGGGTAGGGAGTGCTATGCACTTTTCATTAGAAGGTGGTAAAATTCCCGTATTTACTACTAAAAAGACTGCTGTTAAAACTGGCATTCGTGAATTATTATGGTTTATTAAAGGACAAACCGATAATAAAATTCTTACCGATCAAGGAGTTGGAATATGGAAAGGAAATACTACAAAAGAATTTTTAGAAAAATGTGGATTAGATTATGAACCCGGTCGTTCGATCGGCCCTATGTATGGTTTTCAGGCCAGATTTTTTAACGCACCATATACAGGTTGTCAAACGGATTATACCGGACAAGGAATAGACCAACTACAAAAAGTTATTGACGACCTTAAAAATCCTGAAACAAGAAACTCCAGACGACATGTAGTATCAGTGTGGAATCCAGAACAATTAGACCAAGGTGTATTAAACCCCTGTCATATTTTATATCAATTTTTTGTAACAGAGGAAAATAAATTAAGTTGTATTCTTTATCAACGTTCGTGTGACGAATTTTTGGGAATTCCTATAAATTGCTTATCATATTCAGTCTTAACTTGTATAATAGCCAAAATATGTGATTTAGAGCCATATGAATTTATACATTTTGGAGGCGATACTCACATCTATGACGATTGTTTTGACCAAGTTACAGAGCAAATAACAAGAACACCATATCCATTTCCTACACTAGAAATTTTAAACAAGAGAGAAAATATTAATGACTATGTTATTGAAGATTTTAAAATTCATGATTACCAACATCATCCCCAAATTAAAGCGGCGATGAGGGCCTAATATTTTCTTCTTTAGTCATTACTAATTTATCATGTACATCATACAATATTAAATAATATTATTTTAATTCAATATTATTTAATTATTTATTACCACTCAATATTTCTAATACGGTATTCAGATTTTTCTTGTCGCTTATTATAATCGGGTCGATTTCTTGACGATACATTTCCATCTTCATCGCATTTTCATGTATTGATTCATATATCCTTACATAATCCGTAAGTTGACTTATGTTATCTATATGCTCTGTAAATAACTCATTCAATTCAAAAATGGAAATTAAATTGTCTAATTTACATTCATCCAAATCATATATGTGCCATGGATATTTTATCTCTGTTGTATAGAGTAAATGATGTCTATAACTCTTATCTAATTCAGTAACATAATACAATGTAAATTCGGGTAGTCGTGTTGCCGCCATATTATTTTCAATATCATGTTTATCATTGTTTTTTTGCAAATATGTATTTGAATATTGCTCATTATATGACATAGTAAATTGTTAGTATATGGTGACAATAAAAATACATTATGTACACCTATTCTTTTTATGATTTATAAAATTTTTATTGTCTAAATCTTTGTATTGTAATGTTCTTATGTAATATTCGCCATCATAATTCTTGCGAATAAACTGATTTTTCTCAGTAATTGTAAACAACGGTCTACCAGAACCGTAAAATATCTCGATTTGTTTTTGTCGCCATAATTTTTGTTTTTCTTGTGGGGTTAGTTCCTTTTCCTTTTCCATATGTACTATATTTGTATTATACTAGTACTCTATTTTTATGTTTTCTAATTTTATGTTTTCTATTTTACATAATTTAGTATCCTTGATTGTCCTTATTTAATTTATTTATTAAATATCCAATGAATAACATGAATCCAATACCACATAAGATGCTAGCTATATCCATGGTATGATTGTATTAATTTTATAATGTAATTTTGATAAACTGATTGTTAATTGTTTTCTTTTTCAGTTTTAGAAAAAAACAATCAATTTTTTTATGAACCAAGTAATCTATTATTCATCCAGATAGCTATACTAAAATATTTGACCCATTATTTAGGGAAATGCGATTATATTTGTCTTTTTTAGTGTAAATTATAATTAATATGAGTTCAAGTTCATCCTTATCTGCTGCAAGAAGAAGAAGAGCTGGTGGTCAACAACCAGTTTCAAACACCACTCCAGAAAAACCAAAACCACAACAAAACCAACAACCTTCACCTAGACCAGCTGGTAATTACCCGGCACCGAATCCATACATGTTACTTCAACAACATCATGTAAAAATCAATGAATTGGAGAAAAAAATAAATGAGATTACTTCCGATAAAAATGGTGAATCGGTTCCAACAAATGTATCATTAGACACCGGTAATTCACAAATGGATCCTACGAATTTTAGTGATATGATCATAAATAGAATAGAATCACAACTAGACTTGAAGGCATTTTACGAGAATGACACCAGACTCGCTGGAGAGATGGAAGAGTTAAACAAAATTGTACAATCACAACAACTACTTATTAATGAAATGAATACCACATTGTTTCATGTTATCCAACAGTTACATTTACAAGAACCATCTATAGACGATTCTAAAGATACTCTTGAAGCAGCAGACATGCTTGTAAATATGAAAAATAATGTTACATTTGAACCTTCTGTAAACGACTATACAGGTATTGAAGATGAAGATAATTTATCTAATTACGAAGGTGCTATAGACAATGGAATAACAACATTCGATATTAGCTATGTAAAACAGAGTAGTGATATTAGAAATTATACTAACAATGTGTAAAAAAATGAAAAAATTAGTATAAAAATAAACTAGTATGAAATCATTGTTTACTGTTTTAATTTTTTGCATTGTTTTATTCATTTATATACATATAAATTTTCATTTGCGGACGAGCGATGATTTAGAAGTATATGAAATTGATCAACCATCGAAAGACAAATTGGAAGAAATTTGTGATATCCGCCAACCAGTGATTTTTGATTATAACATTGATGGTCTTATGACACAATGTAATTTAAATACAATCGAACAAAACTATGGAGCATTTGATATTAAAGTAAGAAATGTTAAAGAATATGATGATGTGACCGAAATGTATTTACCACTTACCATGGGTACAGCTAAAGAAATATTTAGAAAAGACTCGGATGAACGATATGTTAGTGAAAATAATTCGGAATTTTTAGAAGAGACCGGATTAGTTAAAGAGTTTCAATATAATGACATATTTTTAAGACCCTATTCATTGTGTAATTGTAAATACGATTATATGTTTTCTTCTACGAACACGAAAACATCGTTAAAATATGAACTGAACTACCGTAATTATTTTTTGGTGACTCAAGGCAAACTCACTGTCAAATTAATTCCTCCAAAATCATCCAAGTATTTATACACTATTAAGGATTATGAGAATTTTGAATTTCTCTCTCCTGTGAATCCATGGAATGTTCAGCCACAATTTAAAGCTGATTTCGATAAATTGAAAACATTAGAAGTTGTAATCAATCCAGGTCAAATTATATTTATACCAGCATATTGGTGGTATAGTTTTGAATTTAGCGAGAATACAAGTTTATGTGTGTTCAAGTATAAAACTTATATGAACAATGTAGCTATTTCAAATCATTTGTTAGTTAATTTACTTCAAAATCAAAATGTCAAGAGGGATAGTGTAAAGAAAAAACAAATTGAGCAAAACCAGTCGGCTTGTTCTAATGAAACAGTAGACAGTATTGCGATTGATCCAGTTAGCGTTACCGATGAAAACCAAAAAACAATTCCAATTCCAGCTTCAATGACGGACAATAACATTGTGAATGTAGAATCTACACCTATTGGCGAAATAGGAGGAACAACTAGTAACCTTATTGGCGCAGGTATTGGTGCAAGTATTGGCGCAAGTATTAGCGATTAATTTAAAAATTGATGTACAATATTAGTAATATAAACACAGTATTACTAATATTACTATTATACTCTACCAGAAGAGAATGACCGAATTTGACGACAATGTTACTACAAACAATTATAAAATAATTATAGATGACCGAAATTATGCTCAATGGAATGTGCATGATGCAAACACATTAAATCAAGTAGATAAATTACCTATAGACCCATGTGCCGAGAAGTTGTTTTCTGGAGATGTATTTGAATACAATACAAGTACCAAGACCGTAAATCGAATTCACTCAACATTACGGTCGAGTGTGAATATACCTGGGATTTTAGTATTACAGGGAGGAAAGACCTTTGGGAAAGCTAGCGGGAAAGCTAGCGGGAAAGCAAACGATAAATATTTATATAAGTGTATTCCAGATGATAAGCGAATTCCAGTGTTTATTATACCATATTCTTTAAAAATCGGCTTCTCTAAAAATATTGACAATAAATATGTTCTCTTTCATTTTGATAATTGGAACGGGAAACATCCAGAAGGCACCCTTTTAAATGTATTGGGTGATGTAGATATATTGGCCAATTATTACGAATATCAGTTGTATTGCAAAAGTCTATACGCATCAATCAACACATTTAACAAGACAACATCGGACGCATTTAAGAAAAAGACAGAGTCAGAATTTATTAATGATATGATTGAAAAATATTCTTTAATCGATAGAACGAATGAAAAAATATATAGCATTGATTCACATGATACTACTGATTATGATGACGCATTTAGTATAACCGATGTGTCGTGTGGAAATAGTGGACATAATGCATACAAAATTAGTATTTATATAGCCAATGTTCCTATATGGATGGAAGAATTAGGTCTATGGAATACATTCTCAGAGAGAATATCCACGATCTATTTGCCCGACAGAAAAAGACCAATGATGCCTAACCCATTGTCCAATTGTGTATGTAGTTTATGTGAAGATGTAGTAAGATTAGCATTTGCTCTAGATATTACCATCGTTAATAATGATATTATTGGATATAAATTTGAAAACACTTATATTAAAGTCTATAAGAATCATGTCTATGATAGTAAAGAACTTCTTGCCGATACAAATCACCAGAAAATGTTTGATGTCGTAGATAAACTGTCCAATGTGTATAAATATACCAGCAAAATTAAGACGAGTGGTGATTTGGTTAGTTATTTGATGATTTTAATGAATTATTATACGGCCCTTGAAATGGTAAAACATGGAAATGGAATTTATCGTTCGGTGAATTTTAATAAAGATGTTGAAAAACAATCCGGACTACCAGACGATGTGAATAATTTCTTAAAAATATGGAATAGTTCTGCTGGACAATATGATTTATATAATGAGAGAAAATCACATGAAATGCTAGAATTGGACGCATATATTCATTGTACATCTCCTATTCGTCGGTTGGTTGACCTATTAAATATGGCCAGACTTCAGCAGAATTTGTCGCTCACTACTTATTCTACGGAATTTGAAAAGTTTGAAACCCATTGGACAGAGCGTCTTGAATATATTAATACTACTATGCGTGCTATTCGTAAAATTCAAAATGATTGTACTCTATTAGAAATGTGTACCAATAAACCAGAAATATGTGAACGAGAACACAATGGTTACATATTTGACAAACTGGAACGCATTGATGGACTGTTTCAATATGTAGTCTATTTGCCTCAACTTAAAATTGTTTCCCGTCTTACAATTCGAAATATATTAACCGATTACAGTAATTATACATTTAAAATCTTCGTATTCCACGACGAATCATCATTAAAAAAGAAAATCCGTATTCATTTAGCTGAATGAATTGTAGCCATATATTTATCTTTGATTATGGATAATATTTTATAGTGTTATATATTATAATGCCAACACGATTTGCACACGCACAGAGTAAATATGGTGATAGGAGTTTCACATTAGGAGACGCCGCTAGGACTGCTGTCCTAGCGGCGTCAGTACCAGTACTTCCATTTGTAGCTTTGGGATATGGTATTAAAAAGGGCGCTAAGTATGGTAAAAAGGGCGCTAATATGGCAGCAAAAGGTTTCGGAAATATTACTGGTCTTAGAACACGTAGCGGTCTAACACGAAAGCAAAAGGCTGCCGCTACCGTTATGAATTCCAGAGGTGGCAGAAAACTAAAAAAATCTAATAAACGCAAATCTGTTAAAAAAAGTAAAGGTAAAAAGACAACTACACGCAAGAGAGGTAAAAAATAATCAATAATAATAATACATACATAAAGACAAAAATATCTTCTAAAATATATGCCGTATATTTTAGAAGTACAGAAATATCATGTTACTGGTAATCATGATTTTCCACAATACAATGGAAAAAGCGAACATATTGGTTATATGAATAAGGTTTTTAAAACGAAGAAGGAAGCAAGTGATTATTATGATAAATTCAATCCGCATATGCGAAAATTAAATATACTTGAAAATTGGTGTAGCGATTGGGACCCAAAGACATGTTTAATGTATGTTGTAAGAAAACGATTTACTGAATATTTAAAAATACCACCTTTTGAAAAAGAATAAAAATCTGTTTTATTTATGTAGATTTTTGAAGGTTGTAAACGTCATTGGACATTTACACCATGACTTTTTTTACTTGACGCTTACTTTTATAAATGACACTACCAACATCACTACCTTTTTTCAAATTACTACATTTCGTGTAACAGACATAGGTATTTTTTAAGTTTTTGTATTTTGTTTTACTTTTGCACAATTCCGAGGCGTACAATAGTGTTTCATTATCTGGACTTTCATCACATATGATGACATGACATGACGGAAACGAATCTAAATGAAGCCATATATAATCAGATTCGAAATCAATAATATTCCAATTATCCTGAGCATTTTCTCCTAGAATTATAATTGTGTCATTAAATTTTACTTCTTTCATGATGTATTATCTTATGCTTTGTATTTGAGTTGTATTTTCTTTGTATTAATAATACTATATTCTTGTATAGTATTATTATAATCAATTTTTCTGGTTAACGGTTTTGTTTACTTAAAATAAATATGGGTTCTTGTAATGGTTTTATCACCAGTTAGTTTTATCTCATTCTCTCTATGTTTTGAATGTTTTTTATATTCTTTCACGGACATCCAATATGTATGTGTTCTTATATTATTTGGCATCATAATGTATAACATAACATATGGAAGAATCTTTATATCTATACCACGATGTATATTTACACCTTTGAATATTTAAATTGGTGCACCCCACTCATTAAATCCATTATTAAAATAATCATAGTCTATTGGGGTGTTTGTATGACTTTTAATAACAGACAATAATTCACCACTATCTGCCATTCTTTTTAATTCTTCGTAACCACCAATGTTTTTACCATACACAAATATATTGGGGACAGTACTTCGTCCGGTTTGTCTTTTCAGATTGTTTGCTACCAGTTGTCTATTAGAAATATTGTCCAATTCGTATGTCTGTAATCCAACTTGGTATTCATTTAATAGTTGTTTTGCTTTTATACAATATGGGCATGTAGTTTTACTAAACATAGTCACGCCTCTAGGATCTACATAAAAATCTAACATTATATATTTTAGATTTTCATATTATTTTTTGATTCTTTACACATCATCGAAATGTATTAAGTAGATTTTTCAATTGTAGTGTCCTTCTTGACAAAATGTTTATTCATGAAACGCTGGATATTAAAGTATGTAATCACAGCGTCTGGTTCAGCTCCTAACAGAGATTGTAATTTTTCGTCTGGCTTAATTACCTTATTATTTTCCTGGTCTGTCAGAGAATGTTGCTTAATATAAGAACAAATAAACTTTGTTACTTCTGTTCTAGCAATACTAGTACCTTCCTCTTTTCCCATGAAATTACACAAATCTTTTGAGATAGGTGATGCTGCAGCAAATCCAGAGGGTTTCCTACTACTCTTGTTCTGTTTTTTTACAATCTCTTTTTTGTTTTGTTTAATTTCTTTTTTCACATTCTTTTCCAATGCCTTCATTTGGTTTGCCATGGCTGTTATTTGAATTTTAAATTGTCCAAGTGTATTTAATAACGATCCAAATTGATCACTTATATATTCATCTTCACCCCCATCTTGTTCATTCTTTCCATTTTGTTCTGTAGTTGACATAGTATACATTAGATACGTGTAGTGTCTTTATATATTGTTTTAATATATTATATCATTTCATGTAGAGAGTATTGTAGGCGTAATGAAAATATATTAATTTGTATATTGTCTTATGTAGTGAATGCTATTACACCATTGAATATTTAAATAATATTGAACACTAATAAGTATTCAATATTATTATGTATATTTTATAAATGATTTTATTTATGTTTTGTTTGTAAATTTGAATATTATTTTTAATTGTTTTATGCTGTTTCATTATTAGTTTCTTCTGTAGTATCGGGACAAGTTGACATAGTTCTGGCTAGTTTTGGTTTTTCCATTGGAAAATCAGTTGTCTCAGTACTAGCCTCTTGAGAAGAATCAGTCGCACCATTATTTTGGTTACGGCGTCTAGGTCTAGATGAACGATTTGCGTTTCTAGTTTCACACAACAAATTTCCGCCATTTACACCACGAATGTTAGCAGATTGATACTTGTAGTCTTTACCAGATTCTACAGTGGAAAGGACAAATTCCACATATTCACCCTGAACCAAATACTTGTATTGTTCCTCACTAACACGAATAGCAGAATGATGTGAAAATACATCCATACCTACTTTATCCCCAGCAGTTGGACCATCAATGATGGTGATAAACCCATATCCTGCCTTATTATTAAACCACTTTACACGACCATGGTACACTGTTGTATTTGTTTCACTAGAAGAACTCATTATAAGTATACATTGTCTTATCTCTTTAAACCATTTGAAATGAAATGTATTTATTGTTTGCTACGGGTATGTAATAAGTATTTCATCGTATATATAGTTGTATTCTCTCTACATAGTTTCAAACAGGAAACGAAGATATTCGTAATTTGGTTCGGTTTTATATTCTAAACTATAACAGTAAACCAACATGATGTTTATTTTGTCAGGCAACCCTTCACATAGCCTATCTGGAGAGATATTATATTTCATTTCGTATATTGATTGTAACCTATCTTTCTGCCATGGCAAGATCCCATTGTACATGTAAATGATTATATAGATCATCGATATCAAATCATCACGACGACTTGAAGATAACCCTTCGTGTAAGTAATAACTAATAAAATCGATTGTTCCAATTGTACTATCAGTGTATGTCATTGGTTTGTGTTTCCTTTTATGGTCTAAATATGGTGTCGATATCCCGAAATCTACAATATAAATATGACTATTATCAAGAGAAAACAAAAAATTCTGTGGTTTAATATCTCTATGAATTATTCCACATTTGTGTATGTATTGTATACAGTGTAACATTTGACAACCTATATGTTTTAATATGGATATTGTATTTACATTCGGCTTTGATACATTTTTACATGATTCATGATAATACCGGTCGATAGATTGACCTAATAGTTCAAACACCATGTAATTAAATGTCGAGGTTTTCCCAAAATAAAATACCCGAGGTGTAATGTTTAATGTTGTATTCATAGACGATAAAATAGCGTATTCATTCTTTAGTTGTGATTTTCTCTCTTTCTTCTCTATTTTAATTGCGATTTCCGTTTCTTTCTTAACATGGTCGTTAATGTTATAACTGTCTTTTTGTATTCCTTTCCATACTTCACCAAATGCTCCTTTTGATATCTTTTCTAGACAATAATAATTATTGATTATTGGTACACCCATTTTGTTACTACTAGTAATTATCCAGATAATAAATCTCACAAATTTTTTCATGCAGGTCGAGAGAAAATCATCGTATAGACAAATATAATTAAAATTGAAAACGAATATTACTTAGACCGATTTCATAAATATTAATAACCATGGTTGTATTATGCACATCTACTTACACAAACGACGATCCAAATGTTACCGGACATTTTGAGACCTTTCCATTTCCTCTCAGCGACTTTCAAAAATACGCGATTCAGTCCATTGTTGAGGGCAATCATATTTTAGTTACTGCTCATACAGGTAGTGGAAAAACACTTCCAGCCGAATTCGCGATTGAACATTTCGTAGCCCAAGGCAAAAAAGTTATCTATACATCACCCATTAAAGCATTATCCAATCAAAAATTTCACGAATTCACAAAAAAATTTCCCCATATTTCATTCGGTATATTAACCGGAGATATTAAATTTAATCCAGAAGCAGATGTTCTCATCATGACAACGGAAATATTACGCAACACTTTATTACAAAAAACAATCGACAATCAAGTAGATACAAAATCGGTCCCAATGCAATTCGAAATGGATTTTCAAAATGAATTGGCAGCAGTTGTATTTGATGAAATCCATTATATTAACGACCTAGACCGAGGTAAAGTTTGGGAAGAAACCATCATGTTCTTACCTAGTCATATTCAACTTATCATGTTATCGGCTACCATTGACAAATCAGAAATATTCGCCCAATGGATAGAAGATGTGAAAACAAATGAAAAATATCAAAAAAAGGTATATTTAGCACCCACGAACCATCGGGTTGTTCCACTAAATCATTACTTCTATACAACCATTCCCCAAGGAATTATGAAAAATATCAAAGACAAAGAGTTTATTAAATACATTAACGAGTTTCTACACAAACCAATTCCAATCAAAAATAGTACATCGCAGTTTCACAGGGATAATTACGATAAAGTGAGGAAATTGTTGGATTATTGTCGCAAAAATAGTTGCCATATCAAACCATCCTATGTACTAAATGAGGTTACCAAATATTTAAATGAAAACGGTATGTTACCAGCCATATGTTTTGTATTTTCGCGCAAGCTAGTAGAGAAATATGCTCAGACCATTAACATGAGTTTGTTTAGTGACGATGAAGCAAATATTCCATCTATTATTCGTCGAGAATGTGAACAGATATTGAGAAAGTTGCCGAATTTTAAAGAGTATCTCAATATGCCTGAATTCGAAATGATTACTCGTCTCTTGGAAAAAGGCGTCGCTATACACCACTCTGGTATAATGCCCATCTTTCGTGAGATGATTGAACTGTTATTTGCGAAAGGATATGTTAAACTATTGTTTGCGACCGAAACTTTTGCGGTCGGTATTAATATGCCAACCAAAACTGTACTGTTTACCGGATTTGATAAATTCAATGGTTCGTCTATGCGTATGTTGCATCCACATGAATATACACAAATGGCCGGTAGAGCTGGAAGGCGTGGTCTCGACACTATTGGTCATGTCATCCATTTAAACAATATGTTCAAATTGCCATATGGACACGATTACGAACAAATGGTCAATGGCAACCCACAGACTCTTCAATCAAAATTCTCCATCTCATATAATTTAGTTTTGAATTTCCTACAATTTAATAATAATACACTTGAATTTGCTGATAAAAGTATGTCAAATGGTGAAATCCAGCGAAGTATTCAAGGTGTTCGTGATCACATTAGTCAGTTGAAAAATGATTTGACTACAAAGAAATCAAATCCTACATATGTCTATGTTACGGAACATATGGATGAATTTGAAAAATATATTCAAATGATTGAAGATGTCAAAACATGTAAACAAAAAGCGCGCAAACAACTGGAGCGTTCCATGGCGGAAATGGAGGCGAGTAGTAAGCAATTTAAAGTACAGTTGGAACAATACAACTCGTTATTGACAATGAAGTCAGAAATAAGACAAAATGAAGAATATATTGACACATTAACATCTCATTTTCACAATAGTTTCGACAATGTTGTTCAATTTCTTCAACACTATGATTATGTCAAGGAAGAACTATGTGATGACGACGCAAATAAAAGCAAGGTTGCTATTCAAGAAAAGGGAGGAATCGCCACATTCATTCAAGAAACCCATTGTTTGGCATTTACTGATTTCCTTATTAAAGAAGATTATCTGAAGAAATATAATTCTTATGAGATTGCAGCATTATTGAGTTGTTTTGCAAACATTCGAGTAAAAGAAGACAAGAAGATATATAATGTATCGTATTTAACTACAAATACACAACTGAATGAATCTTTACAATCAATGTCGTCGATATATGATGGTTATATGGATGAAGAACTTCGTTCTGGAATAAGTCAAGCAAATAACTTGGATTACCTGTTTGAATTTGTAAATCCGATATTAGAATGGTGTGAAGCAGAAGATGAGAAAACATGTAAGGATATTATGAAGAAATGTGAATTCGAATTCGAAACATTTCCGGGTGAGTTTATTAAGGCCATTTTGAAAATAAATAATATGGTAAATGAAATGAAAAATGTGGCCGAATATATGGGGAATGTTGAACTATTACATAAGTTAACTGCTATTCCTGATTTAACCTTGAAGTTCGTAGCCACAAATCAATCATTGTATGTTTAACATTTATACAATTTATTCAAATATGTAATACATACAAAAAATAAAAATTGATTATTTTTTCCAAGTTAACGCTAACTCAAAATGAATTAAGTTTAAAATGTCAAACATAGAATCAGTAAATATTGAATCGAACACACCTAAGAAAGAACCGTTTTGTCGGGTATGTTTTAACAAGGGGAAGTCAAAAAAGGTATATCGTTCTCATTACATTTGGAGTGAAAAAAACATGGATGGAGTAATAGTATGTCCAGAATTAAAGGATTTATTAACGATGGAATGTCATTATTGTCATGAAATTGGGCATTCAACTGGGTATTGTTATAAATTGAAAACGAGAGATTTTGGATGTCGCCATTGTGATACTTTTAAACATAAACAGAAAAACTGTAAATTATATCGTGAGTGGAGGGATGAAAGAAGAATACGACGGAATGAAGAAAGAATAGAGCGACAAGAAAGAATAGAGCGACAAGAAAGAATAGAACAAATCGCTAGACAACAGGATATTGAAGATACGCAGTATAATCGAGCCATGTGGTTTTATAGAGACAATCAAAGAGAACTACATAGAATACATGACGAATATACAGACCTATTAATTAATAGACATTAATTATATGTTTGAAAACAAAAAAAATGGATTTTACTAATTGTAAATATCTTTTTCTTTATAAAATTGAATAACTTTATAAAGAACAAATTATAGCAAAATATCAAATAATAAAGTAACATATTCAATTATGAGTCATATATTCAGTTATAATTATCGTGTAAATAAACAAAATGATACTAAATATGATAATAATATAGATGTATTCTTTCAAAAAATGACAGAGAACATGGAATTGGAGGATTATATTAACAATGGTAAATATCCAGACAGATTAAAGTCAACTTTTGTAAAAAAACAATTCCCTAAAATGGAAGAGAAAATTATATACGAATTAAATGATTTACACAATAAAGAAATCGATAGTTTAAATAACAATCTAATTAACATTAGACAATCACTTGACATACTCGAACAAGAAATAAAAACAGAAATACAGAGAGAAAATACACAAACCAATAACCATAAACAAAACGAATGCCCTATATGTATGGAAGAACTCAAAGAGAGAAATTATGTCATGCCAAAATGTGGTCATCCGGTTTGTGTCAATTGCTTTGTAACAAATATGAATACAAATAAGAATGCTGGCCATTTATGTAGTCAGTGTCGTCAACATGTAATATAATTATGATATAATACAATTATTATTAAGTATTTGAATTATAGAATATAATAATCTTTTTTGTTCAGGCACGGGCTCGAACCGTGGACCTTCGGCTCATAAGACCGATGCTCTAACCAACTGAGCTACAAGAACAAAAACAATTTTTAAAACATGTTTAGGTTTATCTTAAGCCCCCCGATTCCTCGCTTAAGACTGTGGGATACTCATATTAACTGAACATGTTAATCTATCCCTCCATTTCCCATTGTGGGGATCTTTCTAGGGCGTCCACCAATCCCCTACCCGATGTGGGACTCGAACCCACGGCCACACGCTTAAAAGGCGTGCGCTCTACCGACTGAGCTAATCGGGTAAATTGTAAAGAATAATATGACTTACTATTCTCTACAATATAATACAGTGGGACCTCTTTAAACTAGTTTACTATATATAAAAATGTAAATATTTTGTTACCATATATGGTATTTATCTAAATACCTATTTATGACTTACTAGTATGTCGTCGTAGGGGGGCGAAACCCCCAAAAAAAAAATTGAAGGTGTGTATAAATTAATTAAGAATGTATTGAAAAGAATGTCAAAGGAAAAAGAGTATTGTCGTCGTTTATCGGTGCAGGGAGTGGGTGTGTATGAAGAGTTGTTGGTGTTATG
>Ga0209658_1000330_pt1 | contig 36360 bp, 50 predicted proteins | sample SaaInlV_150m_DNA_6_FD_184656 | JGI IMG/M metagenome (GOLD analysis project Ga0209658, IMG submission 184656) | Marine microbial communities from expanding oxygen minimum zones in the Saanich Inlet - SI037_S4LV_150m_DNA (SPAdes) (version 2) | ecosystem: Environmental > Aquatic > Marine >...
CAGGTGGGGCAGTTGTTTGTTTGGGAGTAAACGTTGCGGTTCGGATGGTTCGGCATCCAAGGACGTATCTTGTAATAAACTTTCATCAACAAGTCAACATCTTGACGCGCATACTTGATCATCCTTCGCCACGATTTCTCATCGCCACGCATACAACCAGCCCACGTTTTGAACCCACCCGTTTCTTCCTTCACCCCCAAGTCAAGGTGCTTACCCAAGTCCCCCAACTTGTTGGAGTTAAACATGAAGTGACGGCGAGCAACCTTCAACGTGTCCACAGATTTCGGTACCGCTATCGGCCCCAACCCGTGTTTCACGAAACGAGCGTTCGCTTTACGCATATCGAACTTATCGCCGTTGTGGGCTACCACAATGTCAGCTTCGTTCAACAACTCCCATAGTTGCTTCACAACATGGTAATCGTTTTCAGGGTCCTTCTTGTACGCAGCCGCGTAATCCGTCATCGCACAAACATGAGTTTTCTTTTCGTGTTCCCAACGATATGACACACACAGGATGTACCATTCCCGGTCGTGGGCGATCACGTTTTGCTCATAATGCCCCCACACATATGCCAAGTTCGGGGCTGTTTCAAGGTCGTAGAAAAGAACCTTTACGGGATTGTCAACAATCGTACGAGGCATGTGCCCTCCCACCAGTTCCCATCGTCGGAAAAGCGAACAGGTTGAAGTTCCAAATCTTCAACCGAAACATCCGATGAACGTTCGCCTTCTTCATATGTAACTACTTTAGCAGACGTGACTAGCGAAAGTAACGCATTGTACGCATCGTGGGTGTCGTAACCCACCGGTGCGCCTGCCCCAGAGGAAGTCATCACGCGGCCTTGTAGCACCAGGGGGGCGATTATTTCTTCTATTCGTTCCGGTTGGGGGCGCGCATCCAACGACCAGCGATGCAGGATCGGGCCTGAAGTGGTGGTTGTGGTGTCGCGTGTTAACACGATTTTCGCTTCAAATACTTCGCCGGATACATCGCCGCCTGCCGGGGCGTAAGTTGTTTCCCCTGTCGCCGGTAACGTCATTGTGGTTTCGACATTGGTGGGGCTAGTTAACGTTACGGTGGCGGTGCCGGTTACTTCGGAGATGCCTCCGCGGAAACCAAGCCCTGAACTGTAGTCAGCGGTGGCACGGTAATCGGTTGGGGTGCCTGCCCCTGATTGTTCTGTCGCGAACCTGCCTGATACTGCTCGTATGAGTTTGTTGGCGACCGTCGAATAAGTTATTGTTCCGACGTTTAGTTCACCGTCTGTGGATAAGTCACCGGTGTAGTCTTCGCCGTACAGTTCACCGCTGCTATCAGTGAAAAACAGTTTGTTATTGACGATCTCTAATGAGTCAACAACACCATACGAGGAAGAATCGAAGGCAAGGAACCGGCTGTACGCGGGCACCAAAGTGTCTACGAATACGGTTAAGTCTGCTTTGTATGTGTCGCCGTTGGCGCAACCCCAGTATGCGTATTGTCCTGATATGCGTACACCGGATGCCGCTCCGCCTGTATCTATAACGGGGCCGAATGTTACGGATCGTGTATCGTTTTGGTTGATGACACCGAAACGGACACCTTTGGAGGTGGCGACGATGATGATTTCACCGAACGTATCCATGCTGAACGGCCCCGAAAAGGTTTCACCTACCGGCAGTACACCGGCAGTAACAGGGTACGATAACGAACCGTCGGCGGTAGATAGCGTGGTCGCGCACAACACGCCTTGACCGGCCATGTTCGTAGCGACATAAATCGCTTGAGGCCCGCCTTTGATAGCGACACAAGTACCGGGCAGCGTCTCATCCAATGCTGAACCGGAGATACCGCCCGCCGAACCCAACTCAACGAGGCGCGTACCGTCGGCAGCCAGCAACCGTCCGTTAGCGAACTCAATAATGTCAGCAGCAAACGCCCCGATAGTCGCACCAGCGGTAGTGGACGACACTGTTGCCTTAACCACCGCAGAACCGGTCGCAGAGTAAAGGCTAGTGCCGTCCGAGGTCCAATCCGTTATCGCCGCCCCCTGGTCGGAGGAAGAGAAAGTAGGGGAAGCCGCATCGGGGCTACCGTACTTCAGGTATTGGCCGTCAGAGAAATAGAACACAGTGCCATTAACTGTACGAGCGTACAGGTTGCTGTTTGTGCCAGTGGATTTCGTTTCGATTGCTTTACATAAACTGATTTGCCCTTTAGTAAACACATCAATGTTTTTACTAGACGAAAACCTTGCACGATCCGAATCGGCAGCGTCGTAAACGGTTTGCCCAGCACCGTGCGACCAGTCGGTTTCCGAACGAACCCATTGACCGGCGGTAGATAACGTGTGTTCGCCAACGTCGGTAGACATGTCGCGTTGCTCTCGTTGAGCAGGGACAGTGCGCCGACGATACTGGCCGTAATCAACTAGATATTCAGCACCGTTTATGGCTACGTCAAAGCGATGGCCGTGAGACATTAACGCCCGCTTCTATGCCACTGACGCGGATACAACTGTTGCAAACGTGCCGCTTCAGCGTTGATCCGTTCCTGCCTACGGAACCGAAGGTCACGCATAGACGCAGAAATCGCACCCGAAGGTACTTCTTCGCCGCGACGCATCGGAGCTTGATGAGTAATGGTTTCGCGAGCAATCGGTTTGAAAGACATGATCGCCAACGCTGCCCCCATTGCTGGCAAATCGTATGCTTCGCTGTGTAAACCAGTGGAAGCCAAAGTGCTGGCCGTGGTAGTTAGCGAAGTAAATCCTTTAGTGTATTCGACTCGCACGGTTTGGCCGGGGGTGGGGGTATCGAATAAGATGAGGCCGACTCCTGAAGCGAAGTCGCCGGTGTCGCGGTTGCGTCGCAAAGTGAATCGGCGTACTTGTGGTTCGGAAAGAGAGGAGGCTTTATCAGTGAATGTTACTTGGTGTACACCGAGTACGTCTGCCGCTAAATCGTATCCGTCTAGTGTTGCGTCGGCAGTAAACGTTTTGGTGGCGACCTGGTATAGGCCGTTGCGTGGCGACGATAAGTCTGCGAGGTCGTCGTTTAACGCGTCTAACACCATGTGGGCAGGGTATTGAGGGTTGGAGCGTACAATGTCACCAGACGCGTGTGTAGCCCCTGTGGAGCCTCCGTAGCCTCTCATCACCCCGATAGTCGTACCAGCGACGGAAGTAACGTACATGAGTTCTGTGCCTATCTCCATGAGGCTGCCTACAACTACTGGTCCCGCGTCAAACTCTAGGCTGACACTGGATTCTGTTGCGTCTAAATCGACGTTGATGCGGTTTAGGGCTTCGACGGTTCCGCCTAGAAGGAGGTCGCGTGTTTTATCTATCCATATTTGTGCGGTCATGTTTTGCTCTTTAAGTATTCGCCTACGGCTTTGCGGGTTTTATCGTTTTTGATTGCTTGTCCTGAGTCTATCTCAAATCCGGTGGATGCTTTTTTTTCTAGCTCAGACGCACCCTGGATCATTGGTGGTTGGTGGCCTTCTTTGCGTAGGCGTTTGTATGCGTCCATGTCTTTGGTTTGTTGTTTTTCTGCTCCGGCGAGTCCGGCGGTGGTGCCGTGGTCTGTGCTGTAGAATCCTTCGCCTTTGAGTATGACGTTGGCTGCGTTGAATACGCGGTTGACTGTGCCGTCGCATACACCGGCGCAGTGGGTTAGTGGGTCTTCGTGGAATGTTTGGTGTGTTTCGTATTCTTCGCCGCAGGTTTGGCAGCGGTATTGGTAGGTGGGCATTATGCTGTCTCCGATTGTTCAATAAAGGTAGTGATAATCGTTTTATGTCCGCTCAAAGGAATCTCACCACGATGCGGATACAACCAATGCGACGGGAAAAGAAGAACCTTCCCTGCCTCAGGTTTGATCTTTAACCCTGACTTCGTGAACGTAGTTTCGCCGCCCTCTTCAACATCGTTCAAATAAATCAAAGCAGCAAGGAACCTACTTTTCGTTTCACCGAAAGGCCCGCCATCAATATGCTCCGTATAAAAACCATGACCCTCTTCGTAGCGTTGCACCTGAAAACCTGTGTCACCCAAAGGCCAACAGTAGCCCGCTAGTCCGTCGTACTGGGAAACGTAATGGTTGATGCACTTACTTAAAGAGGTTTGTATTTCGTCTTCAAACCACCCGTTTTCTTTTTCGTACAGTTCCCCCATTTTAGGGGAGAGTTCAAAGTCGGAGGAGTTTTTGACAGCAGGATTGACCCCCAGCATCGATTTGCCTTCCGCTAAAACACCTGCTTCCCACAGCGCATCCCAATGCTGGGCCAGTAAACCATCTACCTGTTTGCACGTTTCAGGGTTCACAGCGTTCTTGTAAACAGCGATACCGCCCCATAGCCCCGCAGGGAAATCTACGTTCATGCGCCTGTTGGCATAAAACCGATACCAGCGGATCGTTGAATCAGATCAAGTAGCCACGGTTCGACAATAGTGCCTGTAATGTCAGGCGGCTCAGTTGGTTCCTGAGCATCCGTGTTGCCTTCCAAAAAGAGTTGAACCTTATTTGGAGGCACGTTATCCCATATCCATGTTTTGATTTCTTCGGTCATCCCCAAACCGATAATCATCTGTTTGGCGACATCCACCATCGGCTCCGTCGAACCAAACAACTCTCCAGCGGTTTCCCACTCCAAAAGAAGTCTCAAAACTTCTTGCAGGGTGCGGGCAGTAACCGAATGTCGGCCTTTGACAACAGCAAGTTCAGCACCCTCGTCAGATGACTCCATGTAAACGATAGTACCACCACAATCAGGGTTCCCCATTACAACATCTAGGTACTCCAAGGAACTGAAAAGCAAATCATGGTTCCCTGTGAGCGCATACGGTTGAGTCAAAGACTCGCAGTTGCATACCTGCAACGCTTCGTCCCATTCGTGGAACCCCATAGGGCCAAAGTTGTTTATTCCCCCGTCGCAACGAACATGGCCGTCTTCATCGACAAGTTCAATGTTGGGTATCAGCCGTGTGAAAGAAAATATCCCCTTAGAGTTATTAACCGACCATGTGCTTCCGTCTTCGGTATATGTGCGGGCAGGGAGTTTATTGTAGTAGCCGACCCCACCACGATGCTGTGGCTGGTCAATAAAGTCTGCCATTATTTCCTCCATCAGGTTTTAATGATGAACACAAAGGGTTCAACATTAACTGTAGTGGACACGGTAGAAGAGGAAAGGGCGTGGTTGTGGTTTGCAGAGTTTGTAGTGACCGTAGCCGACATTGAGTGCGAGTGGGATGCTCCACCGTTCGCTGTCGTGAACCCATGAGTGTGGTTACCTGAGTTTCCCCCAGTAGTCACGTTGTGAGTATGCGAGGCCCCAGAAGCGTTCGTGCCATGTGTATGGGAAGCACCAGATGCGTTCGTATTGTGAGTGTGCCATGAAGACACATTCCCTGTGTTGGTATTGCCGTTGGTGCCTTTTGTGTAGACATGGCTATGGTTAGAAGAAGGGTTCCCCGTACTATGCGTATGGTTCGCAGAAGCATTCCCCGTATTATGAGTATGGTTAGCGGAACCATTACCCGAAGTACCATTATGCGTATGGTTAGCAGACTGATTACCCGTGTTCCCAGTATGCGTATGAGTAGCAGTAGCCGCACCAGTATTAGCCGAAAAGTTGTGCGTATGGCCGACAGACTCATTGCCCAACCCCAACGCATCCAAAGACGAAGCCCCAGCCAAAGTAGTAGCAGTAGGGGACGTACCCGAAGCGATACCCATCGCCAACTTGTCAATAGGGTTCGGCAGGTTAAACGTCGTAGACCCATCGCCTACGCCGTAACGAGTTCCGACCGCAGCAAACAAATCAGAATAGGTGGTTCGCGATACTGCCGCACCGTCGCATTCAAGCCAACCGCTAGGGGCAGTAGAACCCGCCCACATCGAAACAGCCCCCGAGGGAGAACCCCCAGCAGCAGCCCAAGAAGAACCACCCGAACCATTAGCCGTCAACACATCGCCAGAAGAAGCACCAGTAGCATCAGCCGAACCAATACCTAACTTAGTTTCAACCGCAATCAAAGCAGTCGAATGATTCGCATGAACAACATCATGCTCAAAACCCGTAGCATCCAAATCCGTCGTAGAAGACGGAGAAGGCTGTTCCGAAGAAGTATCCAAAGACGTAGGAAAGTTACTTGCCATCTAAATCACGCAGCCAATCGTTCATCAACACTCACAGAATACCCAGCATCAGCCAACAACCCAGCCTCAACCACAGTCAAATCGGGACCAACATGGCCCCCATAAATCACACGAGTAACATTAGCAGACGGAACAGGCTGCCTCTCCGTAACAGTCGCATTATCAACAATCCACACATTCACACCACGACGACGAGGCGTATAAAAACGAGCCAAACGATTCTCAACATCCAAAGCATTAAAGAACCGTTCACCCTCCTTCATCCGCGAACCAGAACCAGTAGAACCAGTATCCACACGGCGAGCCAACAAAGTCTCATCCGAAACCACACGGCCACGGATCACCGACGAAACAACCTCCGCCGACATACCTGCCTGATGTGCAGGAACAGTACCCACACAAGACACAGCGGCAGCAACAACATTGACAACAGAAGAGGCCGAAGCATCTCCCAATAATACTGTTCCGCCGACTTCGGCTGGCGCAACGACCGCGGTAACAGAAACATCGGCAACACCGACAGAACCCGCGCCCTCAACCGCAACCGGCGACGACTCAACAACACTCGCAACCGAAACAACCGCAACCGCAGAAACCGCAGCAACACTCGCAGGGGCGACAGAAGCCTCAACAACGACAGACGCAGAGGGGATCGAAACAGAACCAACAACTGCCCCGACCGCGTTAGCGTCACCCGAAACATTCGCAGCAGAAACAACCGCCGCCCCAGAAACAACCACACCCACCGAAACAGACGCAAACAAAACACCCTGGTAAGTAGCGTTAGGTTCGCGATACTCAATGTCCGCATGACGGTAATCAAGAGCTGTCACGTTCATGCTCCTCAATCAAACGGTGACGTTCCTCATGGACTTTCGTCCAAACCGTCAACCCAATAATATCCGAAGAAACATCTTCCAACCTGTCTTCCAACCTGCCCAACAACGAACCCGTCGTATGATGACCAGACATTGTTTCCTTCCGCATACGAGCAAGAACCAGCCCGAAAACACCAGTCACCAAAGCGGCACCAATAATCCCGAACGAAGCAACCCACTCAGCGGACATACCATTTACCCAATCAACGCTTTATACGTTTTACGGCCAACAATACCATCAGCGATCAAACCATGCGAAAACTGCCACTGCTGAACCGCAGCCCGAGACAACGGCCCAAACACGCCATCCGCCTTAGCCCCGACTTTGCCTTGAACCCAACGCACAAACGCTCCACGCATCCGAGGGCGACGCAAACGCAATACCTTAACATAAGGAGGAACAGTAGAAGGATGCGGACGAACCACAGCATTAGGTGACATCTCAGCCAAATGAGCATACGCCGTGTCACCAGGACACGCAGTGGCTTTCACATCGCGATGCCCCTTGATCGTAGGATCAGCAGTAATGCGACCTATTTTTTGACCCAACTCGATGAGTTCGCGAACAGCATCTACTGCTGCTTGGCTAATCGGTTGCTTCGTAGTATCGCCGATGATAACTATTGCGTAAGAGTTTTTGTTGTGGCCGCGGGTTGCTCCGGGCCGGTTACCCCAACCTCGTAGTTCGTAGACGCGCCCTGAGGCTACGCCAACAGCGAAAGAATACGCAATGTCAGCCCATCCTTTGCCGCGGTGAAAGTTTTGGTATCCGCGTAGGGTTGCGGCTTCGGCGGGGTAGGTGTCGTTGGCGAGCGTCGTGCCGCCATGATGTATAAAGATTTCACTTATAGGTTTCTTATGTTTCGTTGTCCAGCGGGGGGCTTTTGCTCCCCATCCGGCTCTATTCGTCGGTGTCATCGGAGGCTTCTTGCTTTAGTTGTTCGATTTCTTTTGCTTGGAGGTTGATGTTTGTCATGGTTGTAGTCTACCCGCTAGTAGTCCAGCGTTACGGTTATTAACGCTTTGTATATGCTGGAATGGTTCGCTAGATCAGAGTAGGAAGCATCGTTGCCGCCGGTAGAAGAAAAACTTGACGTACGGTTAGCGATCCACAGTTCTTTCGTGGACAACGCCGACGCAAGGCTAGTGTTTAGTGTGAAATCTTTAGCGGTACCCCACAACCAAGAATCTTGAGTCGTCGCATCCGTTGTCATGTTCGTGAGATTAATGTCAGCACTGGCGGTACCCGAGTTGATGGTCCCGTCGTACTGACCAAGATACCAAGTATCAGCGGTACCAGTAGTGCTGACCCCGGAACCAGTGTTGCGGAATAAAGAAACTTTCAACGCTGTGCAAGACGGGCGAGCAGCGATAGCGGTAGCAAAGTTGATGCCTGCCGTAGCATCCGTATCGGAAGTGAAATCCATGACAGTAATACCATCACCGAAACCATACGAACCGACCTTACATAACCCGTCGGTACGCCAACCAGAAGGCCGCCAACCCAAAGAGTTCGTCGCATAAAACGCGTAAGTAACAGGATCAGACTTAGACCAAGCCTTCACCCAGTTGCCAGTACCCGAACCCGACGAATACCAAACATGCTTCGGATTAGACCAGTTGCCGGTACCCGAACCAGTAGACCTGTTAACTTTCGTGCCGTTAGGAACCGTCGTCCAGTTACCTGTCCCCGACCCCGTTGAACGCTTCAACGTAGCCATCAGGAACTCGTATCAATCCAGATTTCCCCAGCAGCACCAGCAGACGGAGCGGTGGAAGCAATCGTTACCTTAGCGAAACCCAACCCGTTAATATCAGCGTAAGATTGGTCAGCGGTAGCAGCAGCCTCGATGCCATCAAGTTTCGTACCATCAGCAGCAACATCACGGCCATCAACGTTACCAGTAACAGTAATCGCACCAGAAACAGTCAACGCAGTCAAAGACCCAACAGACGTAATCGCAGGTTGAGCAGCAGTCGTCACCGTACCAGCAGTAGTAGCCGAAGTAGCCGACGTAGCAGTAGTAGCGTTACCCGAAGTGTCCTGCGTACCCGCAGCATCCACACCCGGTAAAGAAATGTTCCCCGTGCCATCAAACGACACACCCCCAATAGTGCGGGCAGTAGCCAAAGCGGTTGCCGTAGCCGCATTACCAGACGTATCGTTCGTAATCGCAGTAACAGCCCAAGTAGAAGTACCAGAACCGTTCGCTACTAAAATAGCGTTCGCGGCAGCAGCAGAAGCAGCCGAAGAACCTATACCAAGTTTAGTTTCCAACGCAAGAACCGCGCCATGCACATTTACATGGAGAAGGTCGTGTTCAAACCCTGTATCATCCATGTCTGTAGTAGACAAAATGTCTGTACGGAGAGTCCCCCCGCCCGTATCTAAAGCGTTCGGATAAGCAGTAGTCATTTATCCGCCTCCTACGGGGTCAAGTCCAGCGTCCAAATACCGCTGGCATTCCAAGTAATAGTAAACGTCCCATTCGCCGAAGAATAATCAGCACCAAAATCAACTAAACAAACCAACGGATCAGAAGCCAAAGTATCGTCGTAAAGAACAGCAGCGCGAGCAGACGAAATCGTAGACGAAGCCCACGCCACATCATCCGCATCAAACACTAAAGAACCAGAAGCACCAGTCAACGAAACAGTCGTCAACGCCGCACCACCAGCAGTATAAGCAGTACCCGAAACCTCATTCGCTGACAAGTCAGCCCAATAATCGTGGGTATCGAAATCAGGGGTAGCAGAGTTCGTTATCATCGCACACTTAAACGTGTCCGAACCAGTGTTCACAGCTAACTGGGTAGCGTCAAACACATCCCGAAAAGTCGGAACAAACAAGCCAGAAGCAGAAACAGCCATTAGTTTTTATCATCCTTCTGCACGACCTTCAAGTCCACAGATTGAGGAACAACCGTCGCATCAACGCGGCCATCCCAATGCTCAGTACGCACACCACCAACAGAACCATCAGAATCCCGTTTAACCAGGGAAGAGTTCTTAGAACCACGGCGAGTCATAAACCCAACCGAAGCATATTTACCAGTCACTTCTTAGACCTCCGAGGCGTACGAACCTTTTTTTTCTTCTGCTTTTGTTTCTTATATTTCACAAAAGCACCTTAATAGAGATGGAAACCGACCCTGATGATTTGCCGCAAGAAAACTTGCCACCAGGGTCGGTAAACATCATAAACTCAACTCCTAGTTGGAGCCAATACTTGAAGCCGACTCAATGCGGTACAGTGATTCCTCGCGGAAACGACCGAAACCACACATCGCGTACCAACCAACAGGTTGGAAACGACGAAGCTTGTCGGTAACAGGACCGAAGACGACCTGCGGATCAGCACCGTACATAGTGCTGTACGCGTGAGCCAAGCCTTCTTGCCCAACAATCAGGGTTCCGTAAGCATCAACGGTAGAAGCACCACCGTCAGTTACCTTCAAAGCCCGAGGGGTTTGAATGAAGGTGACACCATCGAAGGTACCGATTTCGCCTTTTTTGACGTTATCGGAATCCGAACGAATCTGGAACGAACGCAAATCGGCAGTACCAGTCTGCTCAATCATGTCGTAAGCCACATCCGGGTGGATGAACCCCATGTAACAAGGACCCCAAGTAGGAGCCGAAGCTGCCCGCAAGTTAGCCACTGCTTCACGAATGGAAGAAGAGGTTAAGGTGTCCGAAGCGGTCAAAGCCCCGCGAGAGGTTTGACCAATGTATTTAACGTTAGAACCGGCGTATGCTACGTCGGCTACGATTTGGTCGATACTGTCAGCGGCGTTATAACCGATGACGTTAGCAGCGTCCTCATCAACGTTGAGAAACGACTGTCCGCGCAAAGCAGCAGTAGTTTCAATAGTGTTACCGTACTCAGCAAGAGTAACAGTTACTTGGGTATCAGCCATAGCCACCGAAGTGGTATCGCTAGTTTCAGTGAGTGCAGAAGTTGCTTGCGACAGATCGCTGTACTTTGTGAACGTGACACCGCTACCACGATGAGACTGGTTCGTAGCACGAACAGTCGCATAATCAGCATGAAGCGGGTTGGCACGGAACGCAAAGTAAGCCAACTGTTGAAAAGCAACCTGATCTGAACTCAGGCTGGATTTCTGGGTGTAAGCCATTAGATATTACTTTCCTGTTTAGTAGTTTGAAACAGTGAAAATAACTATCCTTGGACGTTGATCGAACCACCTTCAGATTGCCACAAAGCTTTTAACTCTGCGACACTCGACGCTGACCTCAAACGATCATTAAGATCGCCGGGGACAACAGGCTGTCCTTGTAAACTGGCGGCAGCAACACGCTGCGAAGCATCTAGTTCCCCACGAAGAGTCTGAGTTTGCTCAGGTTCCGTCGGATACCATTGTTGTTCCATTGAAGATTCCGGGTTACCGGCATCAATGAAACCTGCTTCTAACGCGGCAGTGCGTATCGCTTCCGGATCGTAATCGCCTTCATATCCCTTAACGAAATATGCTTGCCGACTGTCACCAGGGTTGATGCCTGCCTTGCGAAATGCTTCTGTTCGTTCAAGGTTGAGGAGTTTGTTTTCCGCTGCTTCTGCTCTCGCTTCAGCATCGGTTGCTCTGTCCTCTAACACTCTACGAAAGTTGCGTTTCTCGCCGCCTTCTTCAACATTAGGGTCGTTAGTTTCACTCATTATGTTTCGCTCCATGTCCGCTAGTCGCACCCAACCGTGGAGGACGGAGGGTGGTGGGTGTTACACAAACAGCTCTCGTAGCGGACAAATGAAACTACGGCCAAAGGTGTCTTGGTTAAACTATAGCAGCGGGAAACAGTGTTGAAGTGAACTTACTGTGCGGAACCTAAACCAGTGAACCCGGCGGCGGTCATAGCGGGGCCACCGGTTTGAGCGAACGCTGCTTGGCGGCGTTGGCGACGTTCCTCTGTTTTGCGTCGAGCCTCAATATCCAGCCCGAACTCGCCGGAGATTATCTCCCCGGTCGTAATATCCTCCTCCTCTGACGCTGTTTCTTCAGCGAGAGTGGAGGCCGCTACTGCTTGGAAACCTTGTCGAGCAGTTGTCTCAGTAACCCCGGCGGCTTGTAAGCGTTCGGCGGTTTGCAGGTCGATGGCACCAGCCCCGGTTTCGACGGCTATGCCGCCTATCCGTGCTGTACCAAAACGTTCCCGTTCTTCAAAGATATTTGTGGCCCTCTCCGGGTCCAAATAGTAAGCGGTCAAATCTTCAGTTGTAATACCATAGTAGCGTTCCAGTTGCTCCTTGACTTCAGGTGTCGTCGCTACAGCAACTTCTGCTGCTAAACCTACGCGTTGCGAAAACTCTTGGGGGGAAACATCTCCGGCGATCAACGCACCGAAATCGTCGGGGGCATCGTAAAACGTGGACGGCATCCCGTACATAGATAACGTACCGGCGTATTGGCGTTCCAAAGCGACATACGTTTCTTCGCTAATCGCACGGCCAGCGGAAGCCAATGCTTCCATCGCCGGGAACCTTGCCTTGTACGAATCAGACAACTGGACTTTCGCCCACACCGCACCAAAATCAGCGGTACGCTGCCACAGCCCGATCAAATCCAAATCCGTGTCATTCAACAAACCCTCCAACCCGTATTGGGTTAAAGCATTCCGAATAATATCGTCGCTAGTTTCCTCAGCCATTACCCTGTCCTCCCGAACTTCTTACCAATCGCGTCAGCAAGCTGTTGCGCTTCGCCTTTAGCCCCATCGGTGATCTTGTAATCCTCTAAACCGCGAACATACTGGCCGACTTCCGAAACAGTCATCATGCGTTCCGTCCCATCGTCGTTCAACTGGTGAATAATCGGTTGGAACCTAACATCAGTCATAAAGTCAATAGACGTAGAATCTATTTCCAACAACCGTGCTGCTTCCATCCGCATCGGAGCGAGAATCTGTTTCACCGTATACCCCTGAGCGATACGAGCATCCAAAGCAGGGAACGCTGACTGCGCTATTTGCGCTATATCGTTGCGTAAACCAAGTTCAGTTTCGTCACCCAGGAACAGGGCTTCAGCCCAAGCGTCTTTAGTTTCATCGTCGATCAAATGCCCAACCATGTAGTCACCGGCGATTTGATCTATCACCGAATACATGTCTCCGACTTGGCCTCCGGCTTGACCGGAATCCCAATCTGCTTCCATCACAACGTACTGGTTGACTTCGTAATCTGACCAGCCTTCAACATACGAGTCGCGAGCCAGTTCACGCATCCGTTCATCAGTCATAGTTAACCCGATGCGTCCCGCAGCGCGAGTCAAACGAACCACCTGGTTGTCTAAATGGTCGGCGGCGGACGCTGGGTCGGATGATTCTAAAAGTTGGAAATCGCGTTCTGCTTTGTCGTGTTCACCCCACCAATCGGTTTCTTTGATTTCTGCTTCTAAACGCGCTAACCCGGTGGCACTGTCGTACCAGCCTTCGGAGGCGGCTTGTTGCAGGATCGGGCCGAGTTCTTCGTGGAGTAGCCAGCGCGCTCCGTATCCGTGGGCTGCGGCGAGTGCTGCTGTTTCTTCGTCTGAGAACACATCCCCTGAAGGCACTGTCCCGCCGGTTGCTCCGCCTCCGGTGGTTGTGGTGGTTCTCACGCTAGGAGTGTAGGTCGGCACATTCGCGAGGGTTTCCCCGGTGGCTGCTTCATACAAGTCTACCGCGGCTTGGGTTCGTGGCCCCATGATTCCATCTATCGGCCCCGGCGAGAAGCCCGCTGCTGCGAGTTTTTCTTGCAACGCGAACACATCGCTGTCCCCAACGGGTTGAGTTTCATCCAACCCTTCAACAATCGCAACCTCGCCTTGCGCGACAGCAGGCTTGCCACCTCGTTGGCCGGGATCGCCAGTAAACCCGCTAGAAGGCACATCTCCAACAGGGGTGGAGACAGCAGTAGCAGGAGGAGTTACCCTTCCCGCTTCAGGGGAAAATGTGGGTGGCGCAGCGGCTTCCTCTTCGAAACGAGGACGCTCCTCCTTGGGCAGCATCTCCGGAGTAACAACACCTGTTTCCTCCAACACGCGCACAGGGGCAGCATTAAAATCAGTTAAATCAGTTTCAGTAGCAGCAACCAACTCTTCGGCAGCATCCAACGCAGCCTGAGTCCCGGCACCCATTTCGAACGCTGTCGCATACAACGGGGCAGAAGCATCCGGTTCAACCGTTACCGTCCCACCCTCAGGAGGCCAAACCTCTTCACGGCCTTCTCCGAGAATATCGGAACGCACCTTAGAGATGTCCCAATCTTGCGGGGTCTGCCCCCTCGTACCTAAGTTGCGAAGCCAACTACTGTGCGAACGATGGTTAGAGAACTCAATATCGTCAAGAAGCCCAGCGAGTTCGTTGCGATCATCTTCGTCAACATCCTGCAAAGACGCGCCAGTGCCGTAATCATCTACGATCCGGTCAAGAACAACAGATAGTTGCTCCCAACCAGCATCCCAACCCTGCTGCGTATCGTAATCCTCGCGATCACGTTGCACCGCTTCCTGCGCTTTAGCGAGTTCTTTCGCGGCTTTCTCCACCGCCTCCTCGCGGTCTTTACGACCAGCGTCTATAAAAGAATCAAGAGCGTTCGTAGGTTCATCATCAGCCATCAGGCTCCCCTTACCAAGCGTTCAAACACGCTTAAAGTTTTTTCAGTAGCACGGGCAGAAACCTCACCCGGAGCAGACTCAGCAAAAGCCGCTTCAACATCAGCACCAGACGGCGACTGAGACTGCGAAGTCTCCAACGAACGAATCACCGACATCGCCAACTGGCGTTCCTCAGACGAAGCGTTACGACCCAACAAGTTTTTAGCAGCAGAATCAGCCATCGAATACACTTGCGCTTCGGTAGCGCGACGGATAATCCGTGCCGGAGCAGCCTGCGGTTCAAACAAAGACGGATCAGCATCCGGCATAGCCGACAACGGGTCAACACCCTGCGTCGCATAATACGAGATAGCCCGGTTTAAGGCCGCCAACGAATCAGTAGGCCGGTCAATGTCTTCAGGGTTCGTGCCGCGAGTATAAAACCCGGCAGCGTATAAGCGTTCATTTATTTGGCGTTGACCTTCAGGGGTAGCGTCACCGTATTGGTTCCAAATATCGCGGACAGTAACATCCGTAACTATTACGTCGTCAAAAGACCCCGTAGGGTACCAAGCGGCCTCTACATCGTCTTCCGGCCTGACCATTGACGGTTCAGTGTGGGTGACCACAGGGGCATCCAACGGCATCGAAGACCACTCGTTCCACGGGTCGTAAACCTCTCCCCCCGCAGCACCACCCGTAGCGAACCCCTGCTGGGCGGCCATCTCATCAAACTCAACAGTCATTACGCAGCCTCATTTTTTAACATTTGCTGACTCTCCGGCCAGGTATCACTAGACATAGGATCAAACTCCAACCAACGCCACAACAAATCACCAAACGTCGGATTCTCCGCCATCCTCATCGTTACTTCCTCCCACGCCGCAGCCATATCCTGATTACTGGAAGCCCGCAAAGTAGACGCACCACCATTAGCGGCCCGTTCAGCTAGTTCCCCAGTAAATATATCACGCATATCGAGGTACTCAGATAATAACCGAATATCGTCGCGCCCTATCAAACGCTCATCCTCAACAATCGCCCGCATCCCATCAACCCGGTTCGACCATTTAGTCAAATCAGGGTTCTTGTACGCTTCAGCCCACAACGGGAACTCCTCAGCAATCCGTTCAATGGCTTGCTTCTTCACCGCAGCCAACTCAGAAGCAGCAGCGACCTGCAAGTTCGGTAAACCCCGTTCACGCATCTCATTATAAATAATATCATTAATGCGGCCATACTCTTGCCAACCCTCGCGTTCACGCGAAGAAACCAAAATCTCTTCCAACGCCAAACGTTCACGCCTCTTCACACCAGACCCAGGGCGGGTATCTTCCTCCAACTGGCGGTCATACACAGCGGCACTAAACTTCGCAGCACCACCACCCTCGATACCGAGAATCAAACCACCAACCTCAGGGAACTGGTTAACCAAATCAATGTATTCGGCCCGCAACTCTTCGGACTCCAACGTTGCCGGTAACCCCTCATTGTTTTTAGAGAACCGGGCAGCCAAAGCAAAAAACCCTTCGTTGCCTTCATCGACAAGTAACTCCATGAACTTGTCGTCAGCGGTAGACGGATCAGCAGATTTGAACCCGCGATACGCATCAATATACGATTGGTACGGGGAATGAAACCCGACGGACGCAGGCGAAAACGCTGATGCGATAGCGCGAACAAACATAAATGACTTCGCATCGTTACGCACATCGGCAATAAACTCTGCGCGAGCGTTACCATCGCCGAAATCTATTTGCTCCAAATCACCGTTCGCCATATCCGCTAAACGAGTAACCATAATCGTTGCCGCTTGCGACTCATACGAACGATCCTCCAGCAAAGAAGAAGTAATACGTTTCATCCACGCCGGTTGCAAAGAATCCAACACACCGACAGGGCCGTAAGGCAACATAAACTTTAACGCATCCTCCACTTGAGGTTCTTCCTGCACAAGCTTAGATGCCGGTATTTGAATAATCGGCCCGAACCCTGGTAAACCCTGTGTGATCATGTTCAGCGACGACGCACGGAACCGGATAACGTTTTGGTCGTCAGCGGCACCACCAGCATATCCGGCACCCATTATGTCGGCAGCGAACTCAGGTACCCGAAACTGGAAAAACCTGTTCCCCCGGTCATCTTCAACTGTTTCAAACGTGTCACCCAACTCGACATCGGGATGGATTGCCTTAAACATTCTCGCTGTGAACACAGGGTTGTTGGCGGTCAAACCGGCCCAACGACTCAACACTTCTTGCCAAGCATTAAAGAACGGCATAACGTTTTTCATTATCGCACCAAACTGTGAAGTTTCAGCGAGATCGTAAAGAAGGTAACGGGTTTCTTGTAACGCTTCGCGGCGGGCAGACGACTCTAACTGCCGTAACGCGTCTTCGGAAAGTTCAAACCCTTCGCCTTTTTTGAAATCTTTCAACCGGCGGCGCATACCCATTTCGTAGATGCGTCGGAAATACGGGTTACGCGACAAAGTATCTGTCGGTAATGTCCCCATGCGTTCATACAAACCGTCAACGACTTTTTGGGCGCGATCTAGTATCCCATCGGATTTCATCATTGTTTGTTCTTGAGCGTGGATTGTCCCCACTAAACCCTGCCACGACTCGCCAACATCATCAGCGACTTTGCGTACATCATCCAACGACACGCGTTGACCCTGAGCGAGCCTCGCCCGCAACGCAGGATCAGACAACATCCGGTCAGCAGCAGAAACCGCAACCTCAGCCCAACCATCCGCACCCTGATGTTTAATCCGCAACGCAATATCTTGAGCAAACTGGCGACCCGACGGAGTTTCGTTCATCCATCTCACCAACGCCTCAGCACGATCCGCAGCGTTACCTAACGAATCATCCCAAATAATAGCACCCAACTCGCCGCCCCAATGATCGTTAACGACACGCTCCCAATAGTTAGCGAAATCCCTCACCCCATCAACAGTCACCGCATCATTCGGGTCCAACACCCGTGTCCACGCACCCAACTCGACAGCGAGCTTATCGTTTTGCATTTTCGTAGCGTTATCCAACAAATATCCTGTTTGCCGGTTCGCACTATTGAGTTTACGCCAAGCCAGATTCGGAGACAAAGCATCACCGAACGCTGCTTGCACTTCGTATCCGTTGATTTCTAGATTACCGACACCTAGTTCACGCAACGCTACTTGGTCGCCAGTTTTTTTCGCTTCCTCTATTTTTGTGCGTTTCTTAATCAACTTACGCAACGCCTTGTTGTTACGAATCAAAGAACCGCCTGCACCGGCAGCCGCACCGAACGGCCCCGCTATTACTGTTCCGAGCGCACCGGATCGAGCAGCGCGACCAACCTGTATACGGCGAGGAGATTTTGTTTTCAACGCCGACTCCAACGCGGCTTCAACATAATCGGCGCGAGAAGAAGTCAACAACTCCCACAACGGGCCGTTCCCCATCGAAGTACCTTCACCCAAAACAGATAAACGAGACATCATCCGTAACTGTTCATCGCCGACAACACGAATAGCCCACGCTGGACGCAGCAGCATCGATGGCCGCCAAATACGCATCGCCCCAGTGATCCAGTCGCCAGCGTTATCGGTTGCTTTATACACACCGGAGAACCGCGACTTGTTGTGGCGAAGAAAACGATCCAAACCTTTAACATCTAAAGTGAAAAACGATTGCTGCAACTGTGCCGGAGTCAACGGCATTTCCATCGTTGTGAGAACCCCGGTTGCGTCGTCTACCCATTCAACTGTTGACACGCCTCGTTCGGCATCGTATTTAGGGGTTTTACCCAAAGTAAACCGTGCGCCACGCGACGACTGTTCAAAATCTTTGATCAACGCATCAATCTGTGTTTTAGACGCATCCGGGTGGTGACGCAAAACAACGCGTTTAATCATCGCTGTCTGCTGCGCCTCCGCTTTGAACACGCGACCAGCGCGACCCGCCGCAGCCCACTCGCCACGGAACCTTGCTATCTCATCGGCGGAAGCCCCACCTTCCTGCATCGCACGGGCGATCTGCTCACCACTATTAGGGTCACCAGCCCAAACATGTCGTTGAGGTTTCATATCGCGAAACAACTGAACAGAACGACCCAAACGACCAGGACGATCAATGCCGTCGCCACGGTACCAAGTAGAGTGTTCTAGTTTGTCTCTAGTGTTTTTACGCCAAGACGGAGTTATTACTTCGTCTATGGAAGCCCAACCCGCTACCGCTTGGGCGTGGGACGCGGTTTCGTCGGCTAGTTCTTGCGCTGTTTGGAACGCGGCAGCGTTGGCTCCTGCGACTCCTTCTGGGATGTGCGGTCCGATGAACGCTGTGTCTGCGAATAGTCCGCGGTAAAATGTTCCGGCGGCAGGCGAGTCGGCCATGATGCGTTCCACTGCGGAGGTTTCTCCCATGAAGAACCGCATTGGGCCTTCCATTGATTCGCGTCCGCCGGTGAATCCGCCTTCTCCGAGGTATGCGCGGGCTAGTTCGTATGATACGAGGTCGCCTCTGGCGTGGTCGGGGAAGTATTTTTCGCGGATACGCCCGGTGAGTGTGTTGAGGACTGTTTCGGCTTGTCCATCCACGTCACCTGCTTCTTTCAGGCGGCCTTTGATGTCGTCGCGGGTTTGGACGAGTGCGTCTATTTCTTCGTCTGTTACTGTTCCGCTGCGGCGTTTCCGTGTCCGAGCGTTTCTGAGTACACGATTTGCTTCAACAAGGTCGTCTTCTAGTTTCGCTACATTTGCAACAGCAGCACCGGTAGTAGGCGACCGAGGGATACGGGTAGCGGAAGCCCCCGAATCAACCACCCCTGACACAAACTGCAACAACCCATTATCGGCAATCGTTTTTTCCAGAACTACAGGAGAAGCCAAATCGCTGACGGGGCGCATCAAGAGTGCCTTAACGGTGTCCAACCCGACCTTCTCTACCGCCCCCTCTAAAGCCTTCTCAATCTCAGGAGACATCACCCCGCGCTTCGCAAACTCTTCCGACAAACTGTGCAATCGAAGCGACAGCCTCTCCCAGTCCGGCCCCCTCACCGCATCGTGCGGACCAGCAAAGTATCTAGTGTCCTTGCCTCTGTAATCCAAATCTTTGAACTCAGGTATCGAGTCAACGATGTTCTCAACATCGTCTAGTTGGGCAATGATTTCATCTTCCAACCCTTTGGGACTAAGTTTCGCGGCCTCATCGTTAAACCGCACATGGGGTTGCCAACTCTCCGTTGGGGTTACCCTCGACCCCAACACTCTAGGGCTTATGATAAGTTCCGATTCGGGAGTAATGGGGCCAAGGCGCGCATCTACCGCTCCTGAAACTTCTCTGAGTTCTATCTCGAACCGCTCAATCTGATGACTCCCAGGGCGGGACACTGTTCCTGATGCTACTTTTTCTGCCCCCAGGTATTCCGCGTCGAGCGAAACCGACGGTTGGCGATCAAGCGGGTTACCTCGACGATATACCACCACGGTGCCATTCCCGAAAGCAGGGTTTGTCCTTAAAAGATACTCTTGGCTTATAATCGCTATTTGGCGTTCAACCAAGGCTTTCACCGCCGGAGTGATGTCTCCTGCTTCTATGACGAAATCATCCGCCCAGGGTGCGATTGCCTCTTTGCCTGTTAGGGCGATTCCAGCCGGATCGTTAACGGGGCTACCCCGATAAGATAAGGCGACCTCTTCAAAGGTGCCTCCCACCCCAGAAACGGGGGCTGTGTCCTCTAGCCCCGTTAAGGCGCGCTGCCCAATCGTGTAGTTCGCTTCACGCCTATCTGTAAAATGTCGGCGCACGATCTCATCGGCGAGGTTTTTTTCCGCAGCGGTGGCCGCAGGAAGTTCTGCGAAAGAACCGCCAAACCCTTTGAACACCCCATCCGCATCGCCTCCAACGCCGACAAGGGATTGGGTATCCCCTGTTTGCACTGCTTCTATTATGCCAAGTTTTTCTTCGTTGCCAACAGCATTCACCCGTTGCGTCGCAGAGAGGTCTGGGGCTTCCCCCCAAGAGGCTTCTCGAACTGGTGGGGCATGCCCAGCGTCGGTGGCTAACTGTTCAACATCATCTGCTAAACGAGAAAACCCGCCGCCCTCCTCAAAATAGTTAACCCGAGCAGAACGCAAACGCGCACCACGCACACCCATATATGTGTACCCAGCCAAAATATCCACATCACCGAACACGCGAAACGCAGCGTCAACGGTACCCGACATGATGTTATGAAACTGGGTACCCTCCCAACGAGCCAACTGATCTTCATCCATGATGTCGTCAGTCGCCATAGCAAACGAAACCGCTTGACCAATAGAACGAGTTTGCGCTATACGATGCGCCAACTTCCAATCATCCTTATCAAACCAAACACCAATATCGTCGCCAAAAAAACCGCCCGAACCACGCGACTCAGCGAGCGAAGCCATCGTCATCACCGTAGTCAAAGGCTCACGAATCCACTCGCGGCCAGCGTACTCCAACCCCTCCAACGCCTTCCCGCCACCCTCACGCACAGGCTCAGGCAAAGCACCAATCAACGTGCCACCAATACCATCAGGACCAATCAGATTATTGAGTTGCTCCGCGCCACGCTTCATCGCGACCCCAGAAACAGTACCCAACAACCCTTCATACTCGTCGTCAGTAAAAGGAGCCTCAACAATATCTATAACAGCGTTAACGGAAGTACGCCCAACCTCGAAACCAGCGTCCCAAAGTTTATCCAAGCGACTTAAAAAACTCACACGAACCCCTAGTAAACGCCGCGACCATTAACGGCCAAATCGCGGACACGACGAACAAACATACGAAAGTTCGCTGTCGCCTCAGGTTGCGCCGCTTTAGTTTCCAACAACGGCAAATACGCAGCCAAACGCTCCGACATTTCCTTATCGCCAGCACCCTGAGGAACAGCCAACGCCTCCGCACCCGGACCAGGACCAACCCCAGCACCCGAAGTAACAGGTTGACGAGGCTGCTCAGTAGGACGAGTCAACGGGCCAGCCGCACCCGGTTGTATCCGCGGTGTCTCCGGCAACGGAATAGCCCGCTGCGCTTCCTCCTGTTTCACCCGCTCACCGTAACCCTGCCCACCAGCGGACTGAACTTTTTGCCCCTTACCTTTACGCGGCATCAGCCACCCACCTGAGATAGAAGATCACGCAACGAAGGTGTCCCAGCCGCATTCGGGGTAGGCCCAGCCTCAGCCCCCGCACCCGGCTGGGCGATACCGGGTTGCGCTTCAGGTGCTTCAGGAGGAACTTGCGTCGCTTGACGTTCCTGCGCCTCCTCATGGACCTTCTGCACAGCCCCGGCCAAATCAGCCTTATTGTAACGAACCAACTCAACTATACGAGCAACATCACCCGGAGGTATTTGCCCCTGCGAAGCTTGCGTTTGCAACGAAGCCAACAATGCTTGCTCCAACGATTCCGCAACCACCTCGTCATGCTCCGACTCAACATCATCAACCATAGGGTCAATCTCCATAAACGATTTCTTAGACATGGTACCCATGCCGATGCGTTGCCCAGCCCCAATAATCAAACCATTCAAATCCGTACCAGGGTTAGAAAACACGACACGGTTATGATCAGTATCGAAATGCTTATTCGGCGTGTAATCCACACGACCCTTCGCACCCTTAGCAGACACATAAAACGAAACCGCTTTATTCCCGGCGTACGCTTTAGCCAACGCTACAGCGCGACGGTTCTCCGCCTCCATAGAAGCAGCGAACACGCGTTGCGCTTCCTGAACAGGGAAATCCACAACAGCCGACATGACCGCATCACCGCGGCGGCCAGTCCTAATGTTCGAACCAGACTCTCCACCAAACTCAGCGGGAATACCAGCAGTCAAACGTTGCGCCCGTTCCAAACGATCAATAGTCGGGTTAGTCATAAACCCCGGATTCAAAGTAGAATCCTTCAAATCTCCGCCCTTGACTTGACCAATCTCCCCAGTCAAACCGTTCGCAGTATTAATGATCTGCGGTTGCTCACCAGCGCGAGCCACCAACCAAGTATCAGGGAAAATCCCTTTCTGCACAGCGATAACTTCCAACGCCATCAAACGCGCCTGCGTCTGATACATCCCCAACATCCCATCGAACTGGCCTTGAGCCTGATCTAAACAAACACGCCCCGGCACAACCGCCGGACACAAACCAATACGGTTAGGGAAACGCTCCAACTCAGCGAGCGGCTCAGTCGTATAAGTAGAACGCGACCAACCAGTGTTGTCTTGCGGGACACGCCCAACAGCGATCAACACAGTTTCCTCATGGTCAACGTATTCAACCAACTGGAAAACATCGGATTGTTCCAACGTGTCGTTGCCGCGCAAACGGTCCGCCTGGTCAGGGTAATGAAGTTTCAACCAAGCCCAAGTACGTTCGTAAGTAAAAATACAATCAGTGGGTTCCAAATCGTCCGGGCCGATAACCGGCGACGGGTAAGTAGTCAACGGATCACGAACCGTCCACTCAACCGATTGTTTAACAGGATCGAAACGTAAAGAAACAGGTGAAGAAGCATAACCAATGAACTGACGCGCACGACGCATCATTTTCAAATCCATATGATTCGTTTCCCACATCCCGAACAAAGCGCGACGGCGAACCCGAGCATTCTTTTCCGACGCTTTAGACTCAGGGTTCGACGGAGGACAAACAATGTCCGGCATCGTCGAAGAAATACGCATCGCAGTTTGATCCAAACCCTGCGACACCAAGTTCGCTACAGCAGCAGACTCATACTCGTCCAACTCCGGCAACGGAACAACAATCTCACCGTCATACGCTGAACGCACACGACGCATCCGATCCATTGCTGGACCCTGACTAGACTCCCGTTCACGGAGCAGTTCTAAAATCTTCTCAGCGGCCTTCACTTAACCAACCTTTTTTCTTATCCAAGACGGCCTCCACATCGGAGTCGCATCCCCCTTAGGCAAACTAATGTTCGGAAGATTATGTTCTAAAAACCATTGCGCCATAACACAGTCGTCCGTACGGGAACCAGTCCCGTCAGGAGTCCACTTAGTTACTTCGTTGATTAATAGTAGCGCATGTGGGCGAGCCTCAGTTCTTTGCCGCCCCGGAAGACGCACCAAACCATGTTTATACAACCCAGCGAGCATCTGAACACCATAATCAGGGTCACCCTTGTTGCGAGAATGCGTGTAATGAGGGATCAAATGGACACCCCTCGTAGCAGACCAGCGTTGAAAATGATCGTACTGCATAATAAACTTTTGCGCCGCATTCGCCTCAACAATCCAATACTGGATCGGATGCCCCATGTCCATCGACCGACGCTGCCACTCCTCAGCGATGCCAGTAAACGTACCCTCCGAATGGTTCCAATCCAAAAATGTTGGCGCATCCATTTTCTGACGATACGACTCCAACAAATAACGGAACCCCGACTCCGGCACATACGCCCAAACCTGCAAAGCCCAATACTTAGAAGGCGACGGATCAGCCGTAGCGCAAATAATCACATCACCCGGCAAGTTCGCAGGCAACTCCCACAAATCACGGTCAGCATCCCAGCACCCCATGTACTCCACCCCATCGGCACCCTTCCCACCCGAAATCCACAAAGGGTCCACAAGAACAGAAGCAGGATCAGCATCCTCCTGCTGATACAAAATAGCGTAACGATCAGGAGTAGACTGCTGAATATGCGTTAACTTACGCCAGTTCAAACGACGCGGATACAACAAGCACCCATCAGGCCACGGATCAGAAGCCATCTTATGATTCTTCTCGCACAAATCTTCGTAATGCGCTTTATACAAAATATGGTGATACCGTTTCCCACCGAGCTGCAAAGACTCCGGTATTTCCTCATCGAAGTCATCATCGTCATCCATGATTGCTTCCTTATCCAACGCATACCGGTAAATATCGTCCGAAGACATACGTTGCCCCTGCAACACCAGAAGGCCGCCCGGCTCCAACCGAGTCTCCGCCACCTCATCCCACCATTGCTTCAACTGTTCGCGAGCATCAGCGGTACGCATCTTACGAGGATCATACAAATCGTCCCAAATCACCAAATCGAAACGGCCACCCAAAAACCCCGAGTCCACACCAAACGCCGTCCAAGTAGGTTCCTTCTCAGACACAGGCATATCGCCCTCCTGGGCAACAGTAAACTGGTCGCCACGCCACACCTCTTTAATCTCAGGCTTAAACCGGCCAAAATCCTCCAACAAAACTGCTTCAGCATCCACTGCTAAACCAAGTTTCATATCCTTAGCCTCAGCCTTAACAGGGATGGTACGTTCAAACTCGTTTTTCAGGCGACGCGTATACCATTCACCCAACCGGGCTGTATGCGAACCAACCATTCCACGCAACGTCCGGTCGCGAACCGTAGCCCACGCCGGAAGTATCCGAGTAAAAAACGTTGACTTGCCTGAACCAGGGGGAGCGTTGATAACAACGTATTCTTCTTGCGGAGAGTTCATTAACTCCATGATGCGTCCCGTGGCTTCAACCTGCCACGGCATGAGTATCAAACCAAAATAGCGGCGAGCAAAAACTTCAATATCGTCGTACGCTTCTTTCGCCTCAGGAATCAACTCGTCGTACGGAACAACCGCAGGTTTTTTTAGTTCCTCAAAAGCAGCTTTCGCTTGCTTCCCAATAACACTACCGGTACCGTCTTCGAAATCTTTAGCAGCGCGTTGAGAAACATTCAATCGTTTCGCCGCCGCGTAACGGGTCGCACCGCCGTCGCGGAGTTCCTGAAACTTGATCCACGTTTCCGCCGGTATCGCTCTACCTGAAACCACTATTTAGTCTTCCTACGTTTACGACGAGGAACCATGCCCCGATCCAATACCTTAACCGCTGAAGGCTGCCCACCATCAGCGCAACCCCCGAAACTCGTAACCTCATGCTCCCAACAAGCACCCGGAGTACCCATTGTCGGAACAATACGTTCACCGCAACGACACACCGCCAGCCGAGGATACCCCGCCTGCTTAACCACCAGACTCCTCCACCAAAGTTTCACACGACCCTAAGGAATGGCTTGTTATCGCTGTCCAGTTTTCTTCAACGGGGCCGGGGTGGAGGGTTTGTGTTACACCGGGTTTGCCGTTGCCGACGATGATGAGGATGGTTTCTCCGCAGGAGCATTCGTGGCTCATCGTGTTTTGCTTACGAAACATTATGTAAAACAACTCCCCGAATCGCAGCCCTCCGGCCCCTCCAAATCAAGAGCCATCTGGTCATCAACCACCCTGTCCAACGGCGCACCAAACTTCGTCATCCACATTTTGTACCCTTTCCCCAGTTCATCGCAACGATCACCCATCGCTTCCTCGATCTCAACGGCTTTCGCAAACAACGCTGGCCTCTCATTTTTCAACTCCCGCCACGACTCCATCGAATGAAACGGACAAAAAAAGCAAGCCGAACGAGGAGGCTTAGGCAACCCCACCTCCTCTATCACATCGAAACAATCCCTGCGGTGCATCCCCAAATCCAACAAAGGGTAATCCAACAACTGATCGTCAAACCCGCTGTCTGTTCTCGCCCTCTGAATCTCATCAACACTAATACCCAAACCAACTGTCGCCGGGTTCTCGCTCGTCGAACCGAGTTTACGATGCCAACGATGCACAACCTTTATTTTGTAATCGCCCGTGCATTTTCTCCGCCCAGGAGCCGTCCCCACATACATAGGGATAATGATCGAACGTGTCGGACGCAAAATGTCCTCCACTAAAGTAATCGGTTTCCCGCGCAAAGTGTTGTGAAGCTCATGTAGTTCAATACCGTGCTTCTTCGCAAACGGTTTATGGTACTCATGGAAATATTCGATAGTCAATGGGTCTTCACTATCGTCGCCAACGTTCGCAAACAGGAACGCGTCATACGGATCAGGTAACCGGCCCAACGCTTGCAACGCCAAAACAGCCGTCGATTGGACACCTCCACCGAAACTAAAGAACCTCACAACCAATCTCCCTTACTCGTAGAACCACAACACTACACCAAAAACCCGCCAAACACAAGAACCTAACGCCGCCACCACCTGCTATAGTAAAACCAACACCGATTTTCTGGTGTTTCCCGCCTAACCCGCGAGAGGCTCGCCCGTCAGAGGGGCTTCAACCCCCTGCACCAAAAGACAAGAGTCAGCAGGGGTAGAACAGTCCAGGACAAAGCTAGTTCAAGGCAGACTGGCCTCAACTAGCGGAGGGACCCAAGGGATGCCACCGCCCAAACACACCCGCCGCCCCGACACACCCGCCACAAGTGTCACAAGTGTCATAAGTGTCACCCCCAACCAAAAACCACAAGCCACCCAAACTGCCACAAACCCACAGCCAAACAAACCCACCCCGGCAGACCACACAAACACACCCCACAACACACACAACAAACACACACACAACACCCAAACATTCGACCCAACCAGCCACCAAAACAACCACCCCCAGTCGAAACACAACAACCCAAAAACACCCCACCACCAGCAAAAACACAAAAACACAACACAACCACACCGATAATCAGTGGTGGCACGCGGGGGGGCTGGGCAAACCCCCGCAGGGAGGGGGTAACCCTCACCCCGCCCCGCATGCCACCGGTCCGGCGAGACTATGGGCGGGGGTGGTGGTGGTGGTTGGTGGTGCTTTATTGTTGCCTGGGTGGTGGTGGTGTGTGTGTGTTGCCTGGGTGGTGGTGGTGCTTGACAAGTTAGGTCTAGGTGTGGGATACTTTAAGCGTAAGCTATCCGGCTTACCTTTAGAGAAAAGAGTTTAGTTATGTTAACTAGTGGAGATTACCGCAGGGTGTGTGGTGCTTTAATCGTGACAGGGGTAGTGGTGGTGGTGTGGTTGTTAGGTGGTTGGCAACTGTTTAATGATTGCGTAGCGGTAACAGGTGCGGCTTGTTTATAAAAGCTTTTCTTCTGTAAAGCTTGACAGCTAGGTCTAGGTGTGGAATAATGACGGGGTAAGCTATCCGGCTTACCTTAAAGAAAAGAGAAAAGAACAGTGACTACAGAAACTACAGAAAAGGCCGAGGGAATAAGCCCCGGTACTTTAGAAACACTGACAGTAGAGCTTGACGCTATGCGCTTTAAAGCGTGTATCGATGCGGCCCTTATTGCCGCTAGTAAAGACTACACGCGGCCCATACTGACCGGGGTTCTGATCGTTAACCGGGGTGAATGGATCGAACTAGTGTCAACCGATAGCTACCGGTTAAGCGTGATTACCATGCCGGTATTGTCTCCGGCGGTATTCGAGCCGGTCAACATTGCTACCGATAGCTTAAAGCAACTATCTACCATGCTTAAAGGCATGAAAAGAGGGGTGGTTTCGTTGACCGTTACACCTAGCGCGGCAGGGCCGGCGGTAGTGGTAGCCACGGTAACCGGCGGGGGGCAGGAATACCCGACCCCGTCAGAACTCCACTACCGTTTAGCGGTAATAGAAGGCGAGTTCCCTAACTACCCTAACCTTTTACCTAAGGAGGGTACTTTTTGGGGTGGCCTGGACACCGGTTCTAAGGGCGTAGGGTTTAATCCTAAGTACTTAGCCGATAGTGCTAAGTGGGCTACCATTATCCATCGAAGTTATGGCGATAAGGATTTACCGGTAATCTTTGGGGCCGTTGATCACTTAAAGCCTGCCACGCTAACGGTAAGCCATGATCCTAACGATACCCCGGACGGGATGCCCCGGCCCGTGTACCTTTTAATGCCAGTCCGGATTAGCTAACGCCTTTAATCCTACTTATAAAAGCTTTACTTAAAAGCCTGCCTACCGTTATGGTTGGCAGGCTTTTAAGCGTTTAAGGGGTAAAAGCGGCCCCGTAGGTCGATCCTAAGCCCCGCCGGGGTAGTGGTTGGTGGTACCTTTACCCTACGAAAAGCAGCCGGGGCCGATCATCCCACTAACTACCATGATCAGACACTAACTACCATGATCAGACACTAACTACCGTGATCAGACACTAACCAGGCGGTGAAAGTTTTTGGGCGTAATACTTGACGGGGTGGGTAAAAGTGTGGAATAATGACGGGGCGGGGTAAGTAGCCTCGCAGCTCTAAAGAAAAGAGAAGCTATGCGAATAGTAAAAGTGGCAGCCGATGATCTAGCCGAGGGTGACGAGCTACCCCGTTACGGGGTGGTTGGTGACATCGAACTAACGAAAAGCGGGGCGGTAGTGGTCCATGCAACATGGCGCACTCTTACCCTGGCGGCAGATACCGCCGTGCCTGTCTACCGGGGTTAGCAGCCTTTTAGCCTGCCGCCGTTTTGGTGGCAGGCTTTTAGGGTGCCAACCTGGTACCGATTGACTAAAGAAAAGAGAAAAGCAACGTGGACAGAATCACAGAAAAGGACCTAAAGCGGCAGCTAAAAGTGTTAAACGCTTTAACCGGTCATAAAGAAACCCCGTTCGAAGAGGTTAACGGGGCGTATGTATGGAATACCGGGACGTATTGCCTAGGCATGGCATACGGCGGCTGTCGGATAGAGCAGATAGTAAACAGCGGCGGCGGCTGTTCTGATGTATCGATGCGGGGTACACGTCGCGAGGTTTACGAACAACTCCGGACAGCTGTCCGCGTGTTATCCGATTACCAGGCGGCGGAGTGATGCAGGACAAGCTTGTCCACGCTTTAGGGTGGGCTATCGGGATCGTGTCCCTAGCTTTAGCGTCCCGCCCGGTCGATGATCCTAACGGGATGTTAGACCCCGACAAGTACAGAGAGGAAAGGTAAAGAAATGAAAGAAAACCGACTACACCCCGGCGAAAAGGTTTATACCTGCCGCCATTTTTACGGCGACAAGCTCGCGCTATGCCAGGGGAAGGGTTGCGGGAACTTCATCAGTGATTGCCAAACCTGCCGGGCGACCTGTCCGGAATGTCACCCGCTGGGCATCCCGGCCGGGTCGCTCGAAGAATAAAGCCGGTAAAGGTCAAGCCCCGCCCCGCCGTAAAGGTAGGGCGGGGCTTTTCTATGCCTAAAGCAGGCCAGCAAAAAACCAGGAAAAGTTTCCCCCCAAAAACAACGAAACAGACACCTGACACGAACCAAGAAACAGACACCTGACACAAACAGAGAACCCCCCGCCGGAAGGAGATAACCAGCGAGGGGTTCTGTAGTTTAGTGGCGGCGAGGAAGAAAGAGTAAGACCTCGCCGCCTTGAATCACTTTAGCACGGTGTCGCGCAGTTTCGCTATGTCTGCTAATAGTTTTTCTTTCGACACGGGATTCCCTGATGGCGGCAACGCCTTATACATTGGTTCTGCTGCCCGTTTCAACGCTGCGACCTCAGCTACCACCGTAGACATAGCAGGCCACCATTCTTCCGTCGCGGCTAACCGATCCATTGCTTTACGGGTTAGTTCGTAATCCATCGCCGACAAGCGTTGATGCCAAGACATTATTGTTGCATCCAAGATTTTGGATTGCGGCCACACACTAGACATGCCGAACAAGATACGGTCTGCTTCTTCGTTAGTCATTGCAGGCTTCTCCTTCTGCTGCTATGTAAAAGGGTTTCGCCATAACGAGTTTAGTTTCTTCGCGCCCCAACCCCCATTGGGTGCATGCCTGGTTCCATGCGTCGGACCAGTTGTCGGCGTGTTCCAAGTATTCGGAGTACCTTTTCCCTTTGCTTTCTATTACGACTAGGAACGGGGTCATGCTGGGTCCAAACGAGCGGCGACCGCCATGTCTAACCCGCCGTACCCTGTGCAAAGACTCCCTAGTTTCAACATTCATTAGTATCCTTCATCTCGTAGCTCAGATAACTTTATATCGGCAGCGATCTCAGCCCAATCTTCTTCAGACAAACACTCACAATCATCCCCTCCGAGGCCACATTCGCATTCGTCTTCGTCTGGGGCATCGTACCAACGGTCAGATAATCCTTCAACCATTACGTTTCTCCTTCGCCAACCGTTGACTCCGAGCATTCCTACGGGTCTTCCCGCACGACACGCAACGGCAACCATCGAGCCACCGCAACTCCGTCCCGTGATCCGCTTTCTTAACAACGGCCTGCTTTGCACGGTTTTTCTTTTCGGCATATTCGCGGTCACCTTCGGCGCGTAGTTTCTTAAACTCGCCCAACGAAACCGTGTCGTTCAACTCCTTAAAACTCCCGTACTCTTTCCTTATAACCATTGATCTCCCTCTCTCCATTTCTGGTCTTCTTTGTTGGCTCGCCACCGTTTCCTGTACGACGACGCAGCGTGGCGGCAATCATCGCACCGGCACTTACCGTTACGGTAACACGAATACGTTCCGTGTGTCAAATGGGTGTCTACTTTATGGGCAGGTTTCCGGTATTCTCCGGTCATCATGCGCCTCTTATACTGGCCCAACGTTAACTCTTTCGACAACGGCGACGCTTCGTACTCTTTAATCAACTCCGGAGACTGCTTCAAACGGTAACGTTGCTGATCGTACGCGGCCTGAGCTGCCCGGCATTCGATGCAGCGGCAGCCGTGAACATACTCCGAACGTGTCCCGTGGTTCGGTGTCCTCGCGCCAACATAACCCCGACTGCCTCTAACTATTACGGTGCGGTCACCTTTACGGTTTTCCCCGTAGACAGGTTTCCCCGCTTTCATTGCCCGTCGCCCCACCCTGCCTGCCTTTTCTTCGCGACGCAAATACTCTTCCCTAGTGAGTCCCATGAGAAACCCTCCCGCAAAAAGCATGACACTTCGCCTGCCCCAACATGATCGGAATAAACAAACCAGAACACCGGACACAAACATGAGGAACCCAATCCTCGACCCGGCTAGTCGCCAGCAAAGTTTTACGACGAGAAGCAGACACGCCACCCCAAAACCCCAACTCCTCGCCAGCGTTCAACGCCCAAGTTAAACACTCCTGCTGAACAGGGCAACCACCGCACACTTTGCGAGCCACAGGGGAACCCCCCGCTTCAGGGAAAAAAATGTCAGGGTCCATCCCGACACAACTAGCTTCCCTAAAAAAATCTGTATCCAACGCCTCTTTCATTGTTTCTCCTTATTTGATAAAAACCGTAGACCCTCCAACAGGGTCACCCCATAGTAGACCAACCAAGCAAAGCAATGCAACCCCAACGACTAAAGCCAACCATTGTTTCATACTCTTTGAGCATCCAACGAAGCCCTCATAAGCTGCCGCGCCATGTCGATAGCGACCTCAGGAGGAAACGACCAAGCAGACTCCAAGCCCTCGTCGTATTCGATGCGAACAGTAACCAGAGGCCCATGTTTCGGATCGCGGGTGGCTTTAACAAAAAAGGCGCAATCCTCAATCATCGTCCACCCACACAGACCAAGTCCGGCCACCCCATATCCCGTAAACCAGGTTCCCTCGTTGAATCTGTTGCTGCGCCCAACCGTAACAGCGACGCTTCACCGGGCAACCAGTGCAAAACTCTTTCGCCAACTCTTCGTAACGCTCCTCGAAAAAAAACTCTGTAGGTTGCCCCGAACAGGCCGCTTCGAGTCTCCATTCAGGTAACCCCGTTATTTTCCGTGTCATGTTGCCGTACCCGCTGGATCGCTAGTTGAGTTTCAGTTAACTTCGGAACCAGTTTAGCCTCTGCCCGTAACTCTTTGGCTAATGCTACCTGCCACGCCGAAGTACCATCAGGCTTCGGTTTGCGAAAGTTCCAAGCCGACTCCAACGCGCGACCAATGACCTGATAGGTGTACCCCATTTCTAACGCTTCAACGATACGCGCCTCAACAAGTTTACGCATACGGTCACCGGGCTGTATCGGTTTACAATAAATAGTGGCCCGCCACGCCTGAAAAATACGGGCAGCCTGACCATCAACAACCGAATAGCGGGCATCTTGGCCGAACAGTTCTACATCAGTCACGGCAGCCACTCTCATGTTTTGATTCTTCGATCTGCCCTAAAGCTTCCAACATTATTTTTTGGGCTTTAAGTTTTCTACGCATCTTTTTGACTTCCCCCATTAAATCATCCTGGACTGATTCGAACTGTTCCCACATCAACGAATACTGGTGGGCTTCGGCCATCAACTCGAAGTTTTGTTTCTCAGTTGTTTTTAGTTCTTGCAGCAACCGGTATTTTGACCAGAACGCTTGCCTTATAGTTCTAAACATTTACGCCACACCCCATCTAGTTGCCCGCCGACCGTTTGTTTGCTTGACTTTATCCACCTCTTGAATGAGTCCCGCTTGAAACAACTCTACACGACGGGGGCGTTGCGTAGAGCCTCCCATGTTTAGCCCTTCTTGCATTTGTTTATCTGTGGCGGGGCCGTGAACGATTAGCCATTCCATGACTTTCGCTTTAAGGCTTGTGGATGATCCTGCCATCGCTAATGCTGCCTCGTATGAGGTTAACGAATGGGTTTGAAACGGTAACTTGTTCACTCTTTCTCTCCTTTATTCAACATTGCAGCGAACTGCCGCAAAGACATTACAACATACGAATCGTCCACAGCCTTACCGCGAGCCGAAACCACAGCAACACCGTAAGGCACACCAAGATTGCCAGCCTCAACTTCAGCTTCGCGAACAAACTTCGACAACTTAGACGACCACTCTTTAACATTTTTGCACTCCAACGCCCAACCAGGGACACCACTAATGTCGCCCTTATCTAACGCCCCATGAAGAGGCATGCGATCCACAGTGTACGGCAATCGTTCATTCAGATAATCAGCGACCTGCCGTTCAAAGCGGGTACCCTTCTGCTTCGAGGGGTTAGCCATCTGATGCATCCCTAAGGTCGTGGTAAGCGTGGAACGCATCCACCGCCACCCTGGTGTCATCATCGAAAGACAAAACAACCCGTGTCAAAGCAGTGGTGTAAACCAGCCGCAACAAAAGGTCTTCGGGTAGCACTACCGCTCCGTGCTTTCCAAGTTCCTCAGAAAGTAGTCCCGCTAAACCAGCCGCCGACTGCAAATGGGCATCAATAGCGTCTGCCCTCTCATCGTTAGCCACGGAGGGCAGCCTTTTCGCGAGCGTCGAGATGGTGGAAGCGACGGTACACCTCATGCGCCACCCCATCAAAGTTCGAATCAACAAGCGTGGCCCTTGCTTGTGTCAAAACGTACACCATCAACTGATCAAAGAGTTCTTGATCCAACTCCAAGCCTCCGGTTTCCCCGAAAGTAATCGGGCCTACCGCCTGTAGTTCAAGCAGCCTTTTAGCAGCGATCCGCGACACCTCGATCACACGGTCAAGGTGAGTGTCGATAGCGTTTTCACGCTCATCTTCCCATATTTGTTGAGTTTCTTCCTCAGTCATAACTACTCTCCTTCTATAGTTGGTTGGTTAAAACGGGTCTTCTTCAACAGCCTGCGCTGTTTCACGGCGAGAATCTTCACGGCGAGAACGACGAGTATCATCCTCGCCACGACGATCAGCTTTAGAAACAGAAGCAGTAGCCCACATCAAAGCAGGGCCGATGTCTTTCAAAGCGATCTTCGACTTTTTGCGAGTCTCGCCTTCCTTGTTTTGCCACTCGTCTTCCCGCAACGTGCCAGTGAAAGTAACCCGGTCGCCCTTATGTAAAGACTTTTCACAGTTCTCAGCGAGAGTTTCCCACGCTTCCAAGTCAATGAACAAAGATTTCGCTTCGCCCGCCTGGTCTTTGCCGTTGAACGCAGCGACCCGCAACGTTGCGACCGCCTTGCCTGAACCCGTGTAACGCACCTCTGGGTCTGCTACTAGGTTCCCGTGTCCACTTATAGTAATCATTTGCTATCAGCCTCCTTGAGGATGTTTTGTAACTCATCTAACCGTGCTTCGACGGCTTCGGTATCAAAGAAAGTTTCCAAGTCGGATGCTTTCTCTATTGTTTTCCCCAGTACTTCTGAGGCTATTTTCCGCAACTCTTTAGCGTTTATGTCCATGCTTTTAGCACGGGCCGCTAGTTTTTTGCGGGCTTCCTGAAGCTCATTGTCTTCGGGAGATACGGCAGCAGGGGCGGTAATGTCACCGCCGGAAGGGGCGGCGGTGTGTCCGTCATCCTTTGCCCCTGCTGCCTTTTCGAATGTGCTGTCTAACGATTCGTCGCGAGCCAAATACAAGGCGACACCGAACGATTGGAACGCCTTTTTCAAAGCGTCTGAGACCGCACCCTTAAACTCGTCACCCAAATCAACAATCGAACCGGCTTTCGTGTACTTAATCTTTTGGCCGCCGAACCCGTCGCGAGTAGAAGAATAATGCCCTTCCTCGCTGGTACCCGAAACATGCAACCGGACATGAGCTGTGATCCACTCGCCATCGAGATGGGTATCAACCACCTCAAATGACCAGCCGAAACCAAGCACCTCGTTGGCGCGAGCAATCACCTCGCCGACAGGGATGTACGTTAACGAAGCCCCGCCTTTCTTAAGCTTCGACTCAGATTCTTTAGGGAAATACGCAGCGAGTTCCTGCAACGCTTGTTGATGATCTTTCATTCCGACTCCTTAAGCCAGTTGGATTGTATAAACGGATTAGACATAGACACAGGGGTTTCGCCAGACGGCAACGCAGCACAATGATTACGGAAGTTACAGTAACGACAGTTCCACGGTTGGCCTTTCCCCTCATACGGTGGCGGAGAATCCACAACACCAAAACCGGGTTGAAACCTTTCGGGGACAACACCGGCCCTCACCTGGTCGGCGATCTGCTGCTGCCGCCACAGTTCATTAGTGGCAAGTTCCTCGACCGTACCCAAACCTTCAAAATCGTCGGTCAAACGGTAACGCCACTCAAGTAACTCACCGGGTTTCACACCGTCACGGTACGCACCTTCTTTAGCAAGATACACAAGATGCACAGCCTGCGCCCCCAAACCAAGAGCGTACATTGCTGCTTGAACAAGTTCCCCTTCGTCGGGATGATCAGCTTTCTTAGCCAACTTGAAACCAAACGAAGATTTCGTTTTGATCTCCAACACAAGTTTGTCAGACCCAATAGAGTACACACCGTCAGCGTGACCCGACATATCGAAACCCAACGGAGTCAAATCCACAATCGCTTCAGCTTCAAACTCAGACCACAATGCTGCCATCGCATCCTGCAACAACTCATGCAACGTGTTGCCAAGTTTGAAAGCCAGCAACGTTTGATCCGTAAACTCATGGGCCTTCGGAACACCGGCTGCACGGAACGCTATCTTCCTAGCACAGTTGTATGATTCCGAACCACGCAGCAACGTACCTGTCGCTGTTGGTTTGTCACCGTTTCGTTCCTGCTCTAAACGCAGGTACGCTCCTACTGTCGAGGCAATGATGCCTTCTTGGTCGCTCACAACTATCTCCTTTTCGGTTATCCAACTATTTGTTGGCTCTACTACTTACTCAGGACGGTACACGACCTGTCAGGGTTTGTCAACCCTTAATATTTTTAGCCCCGGATTAACGATGCCGAGTTGGGGTCACCGACAGCTTGCGCTGCCCACCCTTTGATGAGTGAGAGAACGGCGGCGGCACCCGCGAGGAGTGCTGAGTCGAAACCGGACATCCCAGTATCAACGAGTGAAGCCACTGACAGCGAAGCCAGAAACGCTTGAACAAATGTTGCGAGGGCACGTTCGCCCATATCTTTAGCATGATTCATTCCACCACTATAGCACGGTTAAGGGACGATACTTGGTTTTTCCACGGGTTCAGCGAGCCGTGAACGCGACCACGCGTTGCACCCCATGCACTGCCAACGCTGGTACACCGATACCTGGGTGCTTCGTGTGCCTTTGCGGATCAGGTCGGTAGACCCGCAGG
>Ga0209658_1000343_pt1 | contig 35173 bp, 37 predicted proteins | sample SaaInlV_150m_DNA_6_FD_184656 | JGI IMG/M metagenome (GOLD analysis project Ga0209658, IMG submission 184656) | Marine microbial communities from expanding oxygen minimum zones in the Saanich Inlet - SI037_S4LV_150m_DNA (SPAdes) (version 2) | ecosystem: Environmental > Aquatic > Marine >...
ATAATTAAAATCTATTATACCCTTACGTTCTTTTAGCATAAGGTTAATCATGGGGATGTCTTCATTCAATATAGCAAATCCAATAGCAGTTACACCAGAACCAGTAGTAGCATTTATATTGGCACCTTTATTCAATAGAAACTCTACAGCTGATAGATTACCCCATTCAGCTGCTTCAATTAATGGTGTTGTACCATTAATATTTAGTTCTACACTTGCACCATGATCCACTAAATGTTCTAATATTGTAGAAGGTTGAATATGTCTTGCTGCATATATAATAGCTGGAACCAGTTCATGTTCTTGTAAATATTCGTGTTCATCTGTAATCATTACATTTGGATTTGCACCTTTAACTAAATATTCTTTCACGTATTCTGGCAATTCCTCTTCAACTGCACCTTCCAGATATTCGTCAATAGTATTTGGGTCTTCTTCCTCCATATTTTGGTGAGTGGTACATTGTCCTGGTCTTGAACAATTGGCTCCACTACCTTTTTGTTTTTTTGAACGTGTTTTTCTTCCCAATTTTTTTTTATTCTTACGAGTCTTTCTTCCTTTTTTACCTCCAACTTTTGGCCTTAAATACTTTACTATTTCTCTTTTTAAATCAGGATTTTTTAGAACATTATCGGTTGGTGTAGTTATATACTTTCTATTAATATGTTCGAAACATTTTTTCAAAAGAATTTCTTTTTCACCTTCTTGTTTTTTCAAAAAAATTTCTTTTTCACCTTCTTGTTTTTTCAATATATTTTCTTTACATTCTTGCAAATCATTTTGTCTACTTTCTTTTAAATTTTCATTATTCTCTCTTTTTTCATTTAAAAAATTCACACGATTTTGTGCATTAGATAACACGCCTTTATGAACTTCTTCTATGGTTTTCACATCAGGTCCATTATCTAGTAGTAATGTCACGATGTCTGTGTGTCCCATGTTATTTGCCATCATGTGAGCCGTCTCGCCCAAGTTATTACTCGCATCCATTTCAGCTCTATTATCCAGTAGTAATCTCACGATGTCTATGTGTCCATTACTACTTGCCATCATGAGAGCCGTATTACCACTCTTATTCTTCGCATTCACTTCAGCTCCATTATCCAGTAGCACTTTCGCTATTTCTATGTGTCCCCCACTACTTGCATTAATAAGAGCCGTATCTTTATAATATGTCTTCGCATCTACATTTGCCCTAAACAGCGAATGCCTTTTTTTATCCAGTAGTTTTTTCACTGTGTCTATTCTTCCTTCACTACTTGCCATAAGAAGTTCATTATCTTCTTCTACATCTCCGCCTCTCTGTCGTTTTGAATGTGTTTTTCTTAAATGTATTCTTGGTCTTTTATTATTTTTACGTGTTCCCATTTACTATATTATCCTATTATAAATAATATAGTAATCTTAACTTTTCACCTCCCTTCTTTTTTTTTGAACGAGTTTTTCGTGTTTTTATTCCCCCCCCCTTCTACTATTCATATCTAAATGTCATGGTGGAGGTGGACCATCAGGTGAGTCTGGAATATATGGTGGAGGTGGACCATCAGGTGAGTCTGGAATATATGGTGGAGGTGGACCTTCTGGAGAATCGGGAGGTGCTTGTGGTAAAGGAAGACCACGTAATAGCGGTGGTGGAGGTGGACCATCAGGTGAGTCTGTAACATATGGTGATTCTGGTAAAGGCAGACCACGTAATAATCTATCTCTTCGTTCAGCTGAATTAATACGCACTATATCTCTTCGTTCTGGTAAAGGGGGGTCGTTACTACCAAAATATCGGGCTCGTTCTTCTCTTACTCTATCCCAATGGTCTTGTTCTATTTGTGTTCTTTGTGTTAGTTGGTCTGGTGTTTCACGTTTCATAGTTCTTCTGCGTCGTGCTAACCAATTTGTATGATTTCTACGTTCTTCATTCTGTATTTGTCTTCTTTCTTCATGACTCATATCTCTTATTTCATTTACACTATAAGGTGTTGTACTTGTATATGGATTATATACCCACGGTGTGTCACGAGTAATATATGTTCTACAAGCCAAAGATATATCTCCGCGACAAATAGGACATTTAACATTTCTATTGTTTTTATTATTACAAACATGCATTAAACATTCCTTGTGAAACTTATGTTTACAAGGTAATTTTGGGATATTATCCGTATTTTTTAATTCATCCAAACATATAGGGCATGGATTTTCGCTTATAGTTTTACTTTTTTTAGGTGTTTTAACTTCACTGGGATCTGTTCCTCTTTTTCTTTTACCACTCCCGCCATTTTTTTTTGAACGAGATTTTCTAAATGTTTTATTGGATTTTTTATTATTTTTACGTGTTCCCATTTACTATATTATCCTATTTTTAATGATATAATTTAAATATTTATTTAAATTATATGTTGAGATATATTGCTGGAAGTAATATTAATCATGCTTTAACTGTAGGTAAAAAATATATAAATAAAAATAAAAAACCTATTATTAATTATGCAGTAGAAGGAAAAAATAATTATAGGAAAACGTATAAAGAGTATAATAAAATAATATCTTTATTACCTGAAAATTATTCCATAGCATTAAAACTATCTTCATTTAATTTTGATTCATTGTCTATTAGTGATACTATAAATAACGCAAACAACAAAAATATTAAAGTATTTATTGATGCAGAAAGTGATAAAGAGAATGAAATATATCAGGATATATCTACAGATTTGTTATTAAAACATCAAAATGTTTATAAAACTTATCAAATGTATAGAAAAGATTCTTTAAACGTATTAATGAGTGATATAATTAAATGCAATAAAACAAATATTCCATTTTCTGGAAAATTAGTAAGAGGAGCGTATTGGAATACGGAAAAAAATAATGGTCATTTATTTATTAAAAAAGAGGATACTGATGAATCTTATAATCAAGCTATATTAAATATTAATAAATTTGAATTTAATACACATCCAAATATAGTATTGGCAACACATAATGAGAAATCAATATATATAGCAAGATTATTAAATAAACATTTATTTGAATTTGCTCATCTACAGGGTATGAATGAATGTTACTATAATAATATTTGTAACACAAGTAATGTTTATGTTTATATACCATATGGTCCATATAATGAAATAATACCTTATTTGTCAAGAAGATTATACGAAAATATTGATATGTTAAAATACACAATACGTTAATATAATTCAGGGTTATGGCAACCTGAGCTGACTAAGTAAGTATTGATAAATTGTTATGTGATATACATCCTATCCAATTCTGGTATGCTTCCTTCATCAAATTTATTTGTATAATTCACTTCGGTAACCTCCAGAATTTTTACTTGTTTAATTACACATTCTTTTTCTAAAATAGGTATTCGTAACGTATAAGACAAATATACGCTGTGTTCATTTATACTACAGATTATTATATTAAAAAAGCATTTCACGTAACCAGTTACATAATATTGTATTGTTAGAGAAGGTCTTGTTAATAACATTCCATTCATTGTTTGTAGTAAACGATATTTTGTATCCTTGTATTGAATATTTTTGATTGATTTTGATATTTGCATACAGTTGCTTGAATATATTTCTAATTGTTGATTCGTAAATGGAATCGGCATATCAGGATTTATAGGTTTTAAATGGATATATTTTAATAGATAATGACACACACAATCAGATAAACGACGAATTGGAGATGTAAAATGACAATATTCTGGAGAACCTACCAAGTCGTGTGGCTTTACAGTTGAAATATAATCTGCTTGTATACCATTCACAATAATTTCATTTAATAATTCTTGACCCGTTATTCCACTATATACTGTGTTTAACCATTCACTTGCAGAACAAATACGAAATATACCTACGCCTTCAAAATTGATTTTTAAATATTCTCCTACAAAAGAATTTGCAAATATTGCAAACTCTGCTATCATCTGTTTCATTAAAATCTCTGTTGGGGTATCGTGATATAAATACATTGATTTCTCGTCATATTTTACATAAGAATTTGATACTTCGTTTAAAATGACTCCTTTCGTTCTCCCACTCCTTATTTGGGTAAGCGCCTTACTTATCTTAATACCATTCGTTAACACCTCATTTGTGTCATATAATTCTCCTGCTTTTGCATAGCTTAGTGCATTATGTTTGTCTACTTTGATTTTTGTAAATAATATTTTCACGTTATTTATTGGTTTGTATGTTTCTTTTTGAATCTCAGACAAGATAGTAATTGCTAATTTTTCATTTCCGTATTGATTCACCATTAAACTCGCCTTTTCCATAATTTCTTCTGGAATCATATGAATCGGTGTTTGATTAGACGGATATCGGGTCACTATCCTATTTTCTATGTCTTTCCATAATAATGAATCGGGATTGATATGCTCAGTCGGGTCGGCTATATGTATCGCTAAGTATAATTTATCATCTTCGGTATATATACTAAACGCATCGTCAGCGTCTTCACATCCATCAGGGTCAATACTATATATTGTATGATTTGTCATATCTACACGTTCTTGTACATTATACCTATGGGGTATTTCGTTATTTCCTAATAATGTTGTATCTAATACACTGTTACGTCTTTTACCATATAAAGGTTCAATTGTTTGCTGATAATAATCCATTTTTATATTATTATCAACAGTTATCTAAATACTTTTACTTTCGCTTTTTATAAGTTTTTCTTTTTTTTCCACCATTTCTTGGTCTTCTTCCCGAATTATGACATATATCCATCCACAAATCTTTATTATGTCTTAGATGTTGAGGTATATAATTTGTATTATTAATATTTTGCCATAATTCATTTTCGTATCGTTCAGCATCAGGATGAAAACGACTGTAACGTCTATATTCTGGATTATCATGAGGGCAAGGTATATAATCAACCCAATTTTCAGGTAATTGTTCTTGAGGTTGTTCTTCATTTGGAACAATGTAAGCATCATTATCTTGTTCATGGTCATTTAAATCGGGTAGTGCTCTTCTCCCCCCACGGATTTTCACTTTACGCGTTGTTTTTTTATTATTTTTCTTTTTATGAGTTGTTTGCCCTCGGGTTTTATTATTTTTTTTAGCTAAACCTTTCATTATAGAATATACGTAGACATTATTGTTTATGTTTAATATGATGATATTCGTACTTAAAATAATGTAAAAAATTGACAATATATGCAGACAATATGGATTTTAACGAATGTAACAATTAAATTAATATAATGAGCAAGTCACCACGATATTTTGAATACGCGTCTAATGAGTATCATACTGTTAATCAGCGTGAGAAAAGTTTGGTAAGTAGGTATGGTCTATATTCTGATTACGATGAGTGCGATGATGTATGTGAGAGTTGTGAAATAAATACCCCACAATATAGTTGCAACAAATGCGGTAATGGTATTTGTGAAGACGAAGAATGCTCTATGCAATTTCCGCATTATTCCAACACAACATACTTTGTATGTAAACGTTGTGTTGATACCATTTCACTGAAGTTGGTTTTACAGATTGATTTGGGGAAATTGGAATTATTGAAAGAAAAAATACGTACTGGAACAACATGCAACTCCGTATGTTCTTCAAGAACAACCAGCAGAAGTAGTTACTGTACTAACACAATTAGCTCCTTAAGTGATACTTCTAATACAGATAGCGATGATTTCCATGTAGAAAATAATACAAAAATTAGTAGTAGTGACGAATTCATGGAACTTGTAAAACAAATGGTCTTCGTATAACATAAACATAAAAAATTTATTTATTATAATTATTAGATAATATTAATATATTTCTCTATCTCTTGCTCTATCTCTATTGTGTTGTTTTTCTCTATATGATACTCCTGGTGACATTGTTGTGGTTTGTAATGATGACCTTGACTTCATTTCATCTTTAAGGTCCTTTATCTCTTTCGCAGATTTATCTTTACTTCCTTCATCCTCGTTATTTGCAGTTTCAATTTCAAACTCGGTCATTTTTAATTTTTTATACAATGCTTCTAATCTGGTTAAAAAGGTTTTTAAATGCAATGAATGATTATTTTCTCTAGTATTGTCTTTATCTTCATCTTTATGTTTATATAAACTACCAGATAATTCAATAAATAACCATATTTCTTGATTAATCTTTGTTTTGTAACAATTAAATAAAAAATACTTTTTATCCCATTTAAAAAAACTGATATAAGATGTTGTTAAACTAACCAGCAATTGAGATATCCAAACCGCCCAAAATATTGTATAATAATGAATATTATCTTTATTACTATTTATAGATAATAAAGCTGGATTTATAATTGAACAGGCTATAATAAATATTTGCGTATCATTGTACCATCGTGATATTGTATTATAATGTTTTGTACAATATGCAGAAATTGTTTGAAAACGCATTAATATTAAATTTTTTTCATAATTATTCAATGTTGGGATTTCTTTAATAATTTCATAAATTTTATCAAAATCCTTTATTACTGTATCTTTTGTACAACATAAAAATGTATTCTTACAATAACTTGCACAAGTTAAACCATATAAATCCTTTGAGTATAATTGTACTTCATTTTCGTATTTCTTTTGTGCTTCTAATAATTCTTTGTCTTTGGTGATAATAAATTTTTGTTTTTCTAATTCCATATAATCTCTTTCTCTTTCTATTTCATCATAACGTTCTCCAATTGACATTTCTAATTTTCTTCTTTCTACTGATTTATGAACATCATCTTCGGTTATTTGTAACAATTCTTTTGCTTTGATGCTTTTTAAATTTTTTAGATGTTGTATTACTGTGTATAAATCCAGAAATGAATAACCATTATTACCTTGTAATTGAATATGTTTTAGATATTCATTTAAAAAAAAGTCTTGATTCGTACGCCGTGGGTTTATCATTTTGTAAAAATTATCATATGATATTACATCATTTTTGCTAATTTTATCGAACTCTTTTTTTAAGGTATTAAACTCTTCTGACGATATTGATTTATTACTTATATTTATTTTTGAATCAAACATATCCACCATATCATTTGATAAAAAAGCATTACACATAATACAATACGTTTCCATATGATCATTTTGAAAAAAACAATTCTTACAAACTTTTTTATCATTATTTCTTTCATCAAATGAAAGACGTCTATAAGATGTAGGTCTACGATTAGCATTTAATGGTTTCATGATTTCTGTTTCTACATCTTTTTTCTCTTCCTCTTCCTTTTTTTTCTCTTCCTCTTCCTTTTTTTTCTCTTCCTCTTTTTTTATTTCTTCGTCTGTATCTTCATTTAACTCTTCTGTAAGTTCATTATTTAAAGCATCCACTGTATCTGTATTATCAAGTTGGTTCTCAATATCCGGCGCTAAACTTGGTGCCTTATTAGAATCTACTGATGAACTGGATTCTTCCTCCATATAATATTATTAATAGATTTTTATAATATTATATAACGTTTATTATATTATAAATACTGATATAAACATTATACGTCATATTATATGTATAAAACTTATTATGAATCTATATCGGGTCGTTATAGTTGATCGGAACTACTCAAATCATGTATTTTATAGAGTAGAAGATAAGAAAGAATTAGATATTAATCAATATCCAGAACTAAAAAGTATTAATCCATTAGATAAGAAAATGTTTATGGATGATATTTTTACAGTTGAAGATAATACATTTAATCGTGTTAGTTCTATTGTAAGAACATGTAAACAAATTGCTGGTGTTCTTATGTTGGAAAATAACAAAACGTTCGGTAGAACGGAGAATAAAAAACGACTGTTGTATAAATGTATACCAGATGACCGTCATTTACCTGCATTCTTAGTACCATATGATGTAAAAGTTGGTTTTTCAAAAGTACAGAAAAATAAATTTGTAACATTCAAGTTTGATTGTTGGAATGATAAACATCCACGTGGGATTTTAACTGAAACTATCGGGGATGTGGATAATCTTGATTGCTTTTTTGAATATCAATTATATTGTAAAAGTTTACATGTATCATTAAGCGAATTTACTAAGAAAACCACAGATGTTCTTCGACAAAAAACACAAGCTGAATATATTGAATCCATTTATAAAAATACCAATTTTCATATAGAAGACCAACGTGATAAATATGTATTTACTATTGACCCTATTAATAGCACAGATTATGATGATGGGTTTCATATTGAACAAGAATTGGATTGTCATGGAATACAAACAGGTTGGATTGTTACTGTTTATATTGCTAATGTATTTTTCTGGATGGAAACATTAGGTTTATGGAACTCATTCAGTAAACGAGTTTCTACTATTTATCTACCAGATCGAAGACGACCTATGTTGCCTACTATTTTATCTGATACACTTTGTAGTTTACAACAAAAACAAGACCGATTTGCATTGGCAATGGAATTTCATATTACAATGGATGGAAAAATAGATAGAGATAAAATGCAATACAAAAATGTACTTATTAATGTAAAAAATAATTATCGGTATGAAGAACATCGCTTATTAAATCCATCAAATCATCATTATCATAATTTATTGCAATTGTCTATGCAAATGGATACGTCTGTCAAAGATAGTCACGATGTTGTTGCTTATTGGATGGTTCAAATGAATGCATTTACTGGATTAAATATGATTGATAGAAAAATTGGGATTTTTCGTGCAGTATCTTTTCATGATAGAGAAAAAGATGATTTAAACTCTAATGTTGATATTAACGAAGATACTTGTAGAGTCATACGAACTTGGAATAACACTACTGGTAAATATATTGTTTATAATGATGTTGATAAAATAACACATGACTTAATTGGTATTCAAAAATTCAAACATAATGGACAACAGATTAAAGGAGCATCTCAACCTTATATTCATATTACCAGCCCCATTCGTAGGTTGGTTGACCTATTGAATCAAATACAACTATGCAGAGAATACAATATGATTCATAATATTAGTAGCGATGCAATTGATTTTTGTAATAATTGGAACGGAAATATTGATTATATAAATACTACGATGAGGTCAATACGGAAAATACAAACAGATAGTAATGTTTTATATGAATGTGTTAATAACCCGTATTATATTGATACACAGCATACTGGTGTTGTTTTTGATAAAATAACGAAAACAAATGGATTACATACTTATATGGTTTATTTAGATAAGGTTAAAATACTATCACGTATTACTTGTCAAAATGATTTACAAAATCATAAATCTTATTTATTTAAAATGTTTCTTTTTGAAGATGAACATTCATACAAAAAGAAAATACGATTACAATTATGGGATGAATAAATAGATATTATATAAATTTATTTCAAAAAAAAAGGTTTAAAGAAATATATACAATTATAATATATCATGTCTGACACCGAAAAAGACCCCATCACGCTCACTCAAGCCGCCGAGGAGGAAACTCCTGCACCTGCCCAACCCGAGCCCAGAGAAGTACCTATTGTAGATATTCCTGTTAACAGTCACAATACTGCACTTAATATTCTTGTGGCTCTTACTGGTGTTGCCCAAAAACGTGGTGCCTTTAATATCCAAGAATCTGCTAAGTTGTGGGAGTGTATTCAAGCTTTTAACACTCCTGCCACAGCTGCACCTCCTGCTCCTGTCGCCGATGAGCCTGCTGCCCCCGCAAGTGATTAGACAATTATATCCTCATAAAAATAGTATTTGATATTCATATAATAATAACCAACCTTGTTATTATTATAATTAGGCATTTCTTCTCTTTATTTCATTATTATAATCAGCATTTGTTAATTTATACCCCCAATGTTGTAAAACCTGACGTATTTTTGGACTGATGGTTTCATCGTTCCATTTTGCACCTTTCTTTATTATTTGTGTTACCAAGAAACGCATAAAACGACCCCTTGGCCCTGCTAAGTTTTTCCACCTTTGGATTTGTCTTTCATCATCATCGCCACGTTTTCCTTGATAGAAATCACAATACCATTGTACCCAACCATATGGATGCAACTTGTTTATCCAATTTTTACTTTCCCAAAATTCTAATGAAGTACCCACACTTACCTTATATTTATTGATAGATACATCACACTTATCACTTGTTAAATGTGCTTCGGGTATACCTTTCCACCAACTTTTTGGATACTTTAAATGTTCATTTTTGTGGGTTTTTCCTGTTACACCTGATTTTATTGGACGCCAATATGTTCCACCAAAACTACCTAATGTAAACATATCTCGTGGTGTTAAATTTGGACGGAAATCTGGATAATCTTTGAATTTTATTTTTATTTTTTGGGTCTTATTTTTTCCATATTTACAATGCTGCTTTTGAGAAAACCCTTTGGGATTTTTACAATCTATACTTTTTTTATATTTTTTACTCCATTTACCGCCCGTGTATCCTTCATCTGGATCAAATAAATAATCATCATCCAAATTCAAACTATTATCACTCTCCTGAACTATAACTTGACTTAATCTTTCTTCTATTAATTGTTTTACTCGCTCTTCTATTATTTGGTTGATTAAATAAATACATTTCATCCTTTTATCTATATCGTCTAACCCTGACCTATCCATATCTTGATATATTTCAAACGATTTTATATCTAATTCTACAGATATATTATTTAATAATTCTTGTAATTGTTCTTCGTCCAAACTATCAAATATATCTTCATTGTCATTAAAATGAAAATTAGAGAGACCATCACAAAAATGTATTTCTTTATTATTTTGTATATCTGTTAAACTCTCTTCAAGAAGTGTGTGTTCTACTGATAAGTCTGTATATTGAACATTCATTATACTATTAGTTTTTTCATCAAAACAATCAATTACATTATTAATATAAGTTCTTTTAAACTCGTTAAATTCTGTTTCTGCATCTAAAATTTCTCTAAAATTATCTCCATACATAAATCCGTCGTTCAGTGGGTCACCACTATTACTTTCATCGTCTAATACAGGATGGATATCTTGTGGGTTAAAATATGCAGGATTATTATCATCATCATCATAATAGGGTGACGGAACCCATCTATCTCCACCTGATTTTTTTTCTTTTCTAAAACGGTCTATACGTCCTTTTCTATATTTCTTTACACGTGCCTTTTCTATCTCTTTTTTTGTTAATTCGCCGTGAGTTATTGGTGATTCATCTGTTATTCTTATTTTTGGACGATATATATCATTCTTGTATTTGTATCCTACTTCACCGCGTTGATTTACCCATTCTTCATCAAACCATCTTCTTAAACCTTTCTTTTTTGTACGATTTCCCTTATATGGTTTTTTTCTTGTATTTTTATATTTTTTCTTAAAAGCTTCTTTATATTTTTGTACTAATATACCACTACGATATGCACTATGCTTGGGGATGCCTGCATATACTTTCTTTTTTATATTTTCGTACAATTTTTCATCTGTTCTCTCCATATAAAATATATCATTATTTTATTTGATAAATAAATTTATAAACTAACTTAATGATTATTGTCTTTTGTAATATATATACCATGATGTATAAAATCCTTTCTGTATTGATGATGGCATCTGTTGCCACTGCTGGTAATTTACGTAACGGGTTCAGTGACAAATTTGAACAATGGGTTAAAGATTTTCGCATAAATATTCATGATAATTCTCACAAAGAACATCTTTTTATTAATTGGCTGGAAAATGATAAGATTATTGATACAACCAATGCACGTAACTTGACATATACCCTTGGACATAACCATTTGTCTGGCATGGATTCTAATGAATTTAGCGAGTATATGGGATTTCAAGATAATGCTAATACTCTTGGATCTCATATTAACATTGACAAAATTAAAGTAAGACTGGCTGAGGTCAAGTGCTTGAAAACTTGTATTGATGATTATGATTCTACACATAAACTTTCCACTGTTACCTGTGTTACTGATTGTATCCAAGCTAAGGTTGGACTTTCTTCTAATAACTTACCTGAGTCTGTTGATTGGGTTAAAGCAGGTGCGGTTACCCCTGTTAAAAACCAAGGACAATGTGGTTCTTGTTGGAGTTTCTCCACCACTGGTGCTTTAGAGGGTGCTTACTTTACTACATACAATTCACTCCCTTCCTTCTCTGAACAACAACTCGTTGATTGTGATAACCGCAAAAACGGAGGCAAGGATATGGGATGCAATGGAGGACTCATGGATAACGCGTTCACCTGGATTAAGAAAAATGGAGGTTTATGTTCCGAAAGCGAATACCCATACACATCTGGTGATACTAAAACCGCAGGTACTTGTGAAACAACTTGTGAGATTGTTTCTAATAGTGCTGTTACTGAATTTACCGATGTTCACTCCAGTAGTGATGTTGATATGATGACTGCTCTTTCCAAACAACCCGTATCTATTGCTATCCAAGCTGACCAAAAAGACTTTCAACTATATAAGTCTGGTGTGTTTACCGGTTCTTGTGGAACACAACTTGACCATGGTGTGTTGGCTGTTGGTTACGGCTCTCTTGATGGACAAGACTTCTACAAAGTCAAGAATTCTTGGGGAACCACCTGGGGTGCTGATGGTTATATTCTGTTGGGACGTGGCGATGAGTTCAACAAGGGACAAGGACAATGTGGTATGTTGTTACAAGCCAGTTATCCTGAAGTATAATTATTTCTTGGTATAACACGCTTCTTCCTATAATATAATATTTTTCTATTTCCTACATAATAATTTATTTCTTTTTTTATGTCATTCGGTAATGGTAATGAGTATATGGCTTGCACTTTTGCAAAATCTAATGGGTCGGGTTCTAATATCTCATAAAATTTATTTACAGAACTCACTATTTGAATCGTTCCATTTATCATAAACTTTGCTTCTATTCGGGGTCTTGATAATAATATTTCTAATCCTGTGTCAAATGACATGGAACGACCTCGTTTAAATTCTGATTCTATGTAAATACCTTCTAATAATGTTGATGTTGGCATTCTTACATTATTTTCTATATTCCATTGTATTTCTATTAAATATCTCTTGTTTGGAACAAGCCGATGAACACTTATAGGTTTGGATAATGGCATATATAATATAAATAATAAAAAAACAGTTCTTTTTATTATTTTTTAATAAATATCTATAATTCTGCTATGTCATCTACTTCATTGAAGGTTTCTTCTATTGTATGATCCATATATTCTTTATAATATATATGACAAATATGACTATGATGACGAAATGGTGGAGCATGACTATTATATCGTTTCGTAAAATAGGATAATACATCTACCATTGTTACTCCTTTGTCTATCAACCTTTTTGCTATATTATCCACACTACCTTTCTGTGTATTTTCTACAATTTCTTCGTGATTATTATTTGATGGATGATACTCTTCTATACATATTGTATTATTACTCATATTATTATCTATTAATGATTTGTTACAAAAAGGACATTTCTTTCTTGTTGATGCTCTACTAAATATACACGATAAACAAAATTTATGACCACAATCCGCAGTACAGTTGTTTTTTATTGATAATTGTTTATAACATATTATACAAGTATCATTGCTATTGTTTGATAAGACATTTGAAGACTGCATTGTTTAAATTATATATAATATATTATATTGTTTATTTATCTATTTTCTATTTAATTATATTTTTCGTAGGTTATTTTTTAACATTACATTATATAAGTATTTTAAGTGATATAAAATTATGATTTGGAAATTATTAGTAACTGATTTCGCGAAGAATCATCTATGGAAATTTATTGTATATATTGTATTGATTCTTGTATTTTTTCCAATTGAAGCTATCGTTTTACCAAAAGTATATGGACATATGTTTGAACAAGTGAAAAATATATCTAAATTTTCTGATATCTTTAATTGGACAGATAATTTTAAAAAAATGAATTTTCAAGGGTCTTTAGTTCTTTTAGTTATCTTATGGTTTTTAGTTATATGTTCCTATACTGTTAAAAATTTCATTGAAACTCATTTAGTACCCAATTATTATTCTCATATCAGGGATGTTATATTTAAAGAAACTATATTAACTTATCAAAATGATTACCAAGATATGAAAACAGGTGACTATTTGGCAAGAGTCTTAGAATTAACACGAAACTTCAAAGATGTTGCACATCATCTACTAAGCCGATTTTTACCAGAACTTATTGTATCTATTTTAATCATTTGTTATATGTTTTATCAACACAAATATATTGGAAGTATTCTATTAGTAGGTGTGGCACTCTGTGGAATCATATTATATTATGGTAGTAAAGAACTTATTAAATTAATTAGTGAACGTGAAAATTTTTTAAATACAAAAATTAGTGAAAATATTAGAGATACATTAGATAACCTTATGAATGTGTTCTTGAATAATGAGGTTGTTGGAGAAATTGATAAAAATAGAAAGTTAGAAAAAGTTGCTATTGATAAGTTGAAATGGATTATGATGGTTCAAAATATGGTTATTTTTAGTAGTCAACTAATTACATTAATAACTTTTAGCATTGGAATTTTTATTTTATATGGACTTATTGCTAACGGGAAAATTAAAACTACACAAGGGATTGTTCTTGTTATTATATTAGGACAGTTTTTAAATAATTTCTTATATGTTAGCAGTGGATTTATTCATAATGTTGTTTACAGATTAGGTGTTATTGAAGCTTCTAATGATTATATGGAACACGTTTTTAATAGAAAAAACAAACGTAATATAAGTTCGGGTATTACTAATGGTGCAGTAGAATTTAGAGATGTTTATTTTAGATATAATAAAGATAAACCGAATTGGTTATTTGAGGAATTTAATTTGGAATTAGAAGCAGGGGAAAAATACGCTATTATAGGACAATCTGGACGCGGTAAAACGACTTTGATGAAAATGTTGGCTGGATTATATAAACCGGAAAAAGGGGCTATTTATATTGATGATGTTGATATGAAGTCGCTTGATTTGGAATATTTACGTGAAAATGTTAACTACGTCAATCAACGTACAAACATGTTTAATGAATCTATTATGTATAATATGTTGTATGGGAATCCAGATGCTACGGAAGAACAAGTTATTACTTTATTAAAAAAATATGACCTTATGAAAGTATTTGAAGAATTACCTGATGGATTAACATCTAATGCTGGGATTAATGGAGGTAACTTATCTGGAGGTATGCAAAGAATCACTATGTTAATGCGTGGTATGATGAAACCATGCAAAATACTTATTATGGATGAACCTACTACTGGATTAGATAAAAAAACTACTGCTAAGGTGAAAGACCTTATTGTAGAAGAAACAGATGGTAAAACATTAATAATAATAACCCATGAGTCGTCGTTGTCGTTGTTGAGTGGATTGAATGTAATAAAGGTTTAAATATCGTCAAGGTCAAGGTCAAGGTGAAGGTGAAGGTCAATGTGGTCGTGGTGTGTAGGTAGTGGTGTATTAGTATTAGTATTAGTATCAATGTTGTTAGTGAATATAAGGTCGTCGTGTTGGTCGTGGTCGTGGTCGTGGTCGTGGTCGTTGGTGTATGCATTAGAAATGCGTTTGTAAATGTTAGTAATATTAATATTAGGATTTTCCCGTAATTGATTGATATTGTAGTCGTCATAGATAAAAATGACATCAAGATTTTTATATGGGTTCTCCCACTCTCTGTAACCACAAAGAATAATGGAATTTTTGGAAATAAGATTAGCTCTCTTATGTCGTCCCTTGAATTTGTTTCGTATGTGTGCGATAAAACTGTCCCCTTTTTCATTGAAGACCCGACACATCCCATTCCCTAACATAGAATCAACCGCGACAATAACCTCCAATTGTTCTTCCGGCAAACGCAATGCTGCTGCTCCTCCTCCTCCCGCAGACTTTACATGCTTCCTCGCTAAACCCTTTGTCTTAGTCCCTCCTGTTGTATTCTTTACCATTGCTTTGCTTTATAAAACGATTTTATTATAATAATTGTATTAATACTATCAATATTAATTCAATTTTTTACAACCTACAATTATTCAGTAAAAAAAGGTATTTACACCCCCTTTTTTATTGTTTTAGTTTTAGTTTTAGTTTTAGTTTTAGTTATTATTTTTGTTTTTTATACTGTTGTTATTTGTTTTGTCACACAATCCCATGTTCCAATCTGGGCATGTGACTCACTATCATATAAATTATTTGCTTCATCGATCAAATACTGTTTATCCTCTATTGTGATTATCTTCACATCCAATTCCTCCTCTTCATCTTCATCTCCTTTTACTTCCTCTTCGCCAGTTGAGTTCGCCAATGTCACCAAACTTGTCACCAAATCTACTGGCTCCTTCTTTGTCTTCTTCTTTGATGCACCTTTCTTCGCTGCCTTTGCATCTGCAACTGCCTTCTTCGCAGCTGCCTTCTCATCCAACTTACGCTGCTTCTCTGCTGCCTTCTCATTCAACACTTGTTGCTTTGCTGCTGTCTTATCCGCCTTCTTTTTATCAGCTAAGTGGGTACGCATCTCCTTCGCGATTCCCTTGTTCTCCAAAAATCCTTCCACAAATGTCTTTTGCACTTCCACCTCACCAAACACATGAGCTGCTTCAAACATCTTCTCTTCATCAAACAACAATTCACCGCTCTTCTCCAATTCCGCATTGTTTAATGCTCTTAACATATAATATGTGTATTGGATAAACCTGTTATACTTCGCTGGAAGACCCGCTGCACGAACCTTCTTCTCCTCCACCTTCTCCTCCACCTTCTCCTCCACCTTCTCCTCCACCTTCTTCGCCACCTTCTTCTCCTTTACCACCTTCTCCTTCACCACCTTCTCCTTTACCACCTTCTCCTTTACCACCTTCTCCTTCACCACCTTCTCCTTCACAGGAGCCTTGGGAGTGGTCTTCTTAGGACTGGGGGTATTCACTTGTTGACTTGACATATTGATTACTTTTAAAAACTTTGGGTTTTATGATGCATACCACTACTCTTTTACATATTAATCAATTTTTTACATTTTGTTCTATAAACACTCTCTTTGAGAACATATATTGTTTTCTAATACTTTTTTGCTATATCACTCGTTTTTCAATATCCTACTCATTTCCCGATAAGTATAAAACAAGGGGTTTACACACGTTTGTATCTATTGCGGTCGTGCATCAAAGATGCACCACCTGATTGCCCTGACTACTCACCGATGGTGGAGTAGTCAGGGTAATTGAGGAGAACCTACTCACATATCAACACAATTCTACTGTTATAGCCTCTGAACGGGGGATATACTGTGCACGGTTCCATAATTTTACTATACACGTTTTAGATTTCCCTGTGTATATCCATCCTTCGTATTATGCATTATCTATTTCTACATTATTCTACAGTGTTTATTTGAAGGAAGAGAGAACCTTGATTATATCCTATCTGTTTTTATAAAAACACTCTTAATTCGGGTGTTTTTATAACATTCTTAATCATATTGGTGTTAGGTTCTCCCCTCCCTCAAATAAACTCTGTAAATATATACAAAATTATATACATGACTTATCCAACTTCACCTTAGGCAATACCTCTTTGTAAATCTTCTTCTGCAGCACTTCATTGTCTACACTATTGCCGAGAGCATTCTGTAATGCCTTGTTTTGATACATATTTTCTGGCGTGTCCATTACCGATGCTTTGGGATTTTCTCGGGCATATTGTTTTACCAAACCATAATGTTTGTTTTCTATATCTGTTATCACACCACTCATCAGCGTGTCGTCTGTTGCACTGCTTTTATTCCACTCATTGTTGTCTTTTATGTATATTGTATCACGTTTTAAATCTGTGCAATGTAAAGGACGGTCTGTGATTTCCAAATCGCTCAAGGCTTTTATCATTATATTACTCACACTATCCACATAACCTTTATCTGTTACCGCTTTCAAATGACTCATGTTCAACTCGATTGATTTGATAAAGTCTTGAATACTCATTGCATTCTTACATTCATTGTTAAGGTACATCTGCACATTGAACGTGTTATTACAATTCGTGTTGGTATTGTTGGTCGTATCACCTATTTTTGGAAGTATTTCTTGGATAGTTTTTGTAAGTTCTCCATTTTGTTTTATAAGGGTCATTATTAATTGTTTATCACTTGGCTCTTCTTCTTTTGGGACAAAGGTATTTTCAATAGATTCTTCGGCGTTTTTTTGGCATGTTTTCTTATGATTGTTTAAGCTTTGACGATGTTTATACTCTTTTCCACAATCACATGTAAATGCTTTGGCGTTTTTTTGAGGGTAATTGTAAGTATTTATGTAAGTATTTGTAAGTATTTCATGTTTTGCAGTCAATACGTGCCTATTATAATCACTTAGTTTACTGCATTTAAAGTCACAAGCTTCACATATATATTTTTTGGCGTTTTTTGGCGTTTTTATGTCAACCATTTGTAAGTATATAATACTTACAGAAAAAACGCCTAAATCCTTTTTCAAAAAGTATAAAAAAAAGTTCAGTAACAAAAAAAATCGCGGAAAATCGCGTTTCGCTGCATTATGCTCTGAAGTGGTTTTTTGTGTTTTTTCTGAAAAAAAAGTAGTTGCACTTTTGAAAAATGGACAAAGAAAGGTATGTCCAAAAATAGGAAAGTAAGAATAGTTTTTATTTTGTGTTTTTGTGTAAAGATAATATAAATGCCCCGATACAAATACAATGAGTTAGCGGATGAACGAAACCGTTTGTTACAACAACGTGCCGATTTAGTAGAACTGGCTGTAAATTTGGAAGCAGACGCAACAGGGATAATAAGAGAAGACGCCGCTGGAGACCCAAACCATGAATATAATAGGTTAAATAGAGGTGAACAAAGAAATTACATAAATAACGTTGTAGAAGAGGAACGGACGAGTATAACAAATGAAATAGAAGACATAGATAATCAACTGTTGACAGTAGGGGTACTAATGGACAACTGGAGCGAGCCAACACAACCACCGCCATTGAGTGTGCCAGTTTTGGAAGATTCTTTTGATTATGGTCCAGGTTCTCCGCCAGGTTCTCCGCCAGGTTTTCCGCAAGGTTTTGTGCCCGATTCGCCCCCGTATGCGCCAGGTTCTCCATTAAGCCCTGTTCCAAATTCTCCAACAGGGTCTCAAAGAAGCTTACCTTTGAGTGATTTGGACATATCAGATGAATCCCCCGAGATAATAGATGTAGTTACTCCGCCAGGTTCTCCAAATATAACTCCACCGCCGAGGTCTCCCCAAGTGCCGTCTGCACCCACCCGTAGACGTGGAGGAACAAAAAAAAGGAAAGGAAAGAAGAGAAAGGTCACGAAGAAGAAAAAGACCGCGAAAAAAGGGAAGAAAACAAAAAAGCGATAGACATACAGGGGGGGGTGTAAGGCTCTTCCAAGAAATTGAAAGAAGGATTTGAAAATACTTTTTCAAATACTTAAAGAGGGAGCACTAAGAGTGAATAAAATTATTAGGGTAGATAAATTTGCAGGTGTCATCGGGGCAGGTACAATTGCGCCTGCTGTATAATAACTGGTAGGTCTTCTTAGGCTGGATACTGGGGTCGTGATTTAATTTTTTACATTCGGGGTGGCAGCTGCACACGTTGAATAGGTTAGATTTGTGGACAGTATTGAAGCATTTTAATCGGCAGAATAGCTGGTGAATTTGGGGCGCAAGATAAGGCCGCATAGTGAGATGTTATAGTACATAGGAAAATGTTTATATTTATTTGAAAAGATATTTAAAAAGAACCTTGTAGAGAGGTATTTCAAATACTTATTGGGGGGATAAACTCATTTCCAGGTATCCTACTCATTTCCCGATATGTCACTCATTTCCCGATAACTATTAAAAGGGGCTTTAAGGAGACCTCGGGTGAGAGGTATTCAAATACTTATTAGGCGAGGATGGTGCGACCGTACGGCGCGGGGATTCGCGGGGGCAACAGTACCCGAAAAAAACCAGTGCACGGGTCTCCCCCGAAAAAAAACCAGTGCACGGGTCTCCCCCGAAAAACAATACATGGGTCTCAAAAAACATATTATGTAAAACAAATAACATAATATGTAAGGTTCTCAAAAAAGGGTTGATAAATTACATGTTATTAAAAGTATAAATAATCCAAGTAGTTAATGCAAATAAAATTCCTCCCCATACGGTGTCCATAATAGCAACATTCCACTCGTAATTTTTAAATATAGCCAAATTAGTGGAGTCAAAAACCCCATATATAATAAAACCAAGCAAAAATGCTTCTAAAATAGTTCTATGTGATTGTAAAATAAAATAATTCAATCCAATGACCAAGAAAAAATAACATAAGACCGCAGGAATTAACTTAACGTTCATTACACCATGTTGAATTTTAAAAACTTGTGTTTGAAAAACAGATTTTGTCAAATTTAAATATATAAAATCAAGACTCAATAAAATGACAGCAGAGAATAGTAAAATGTTTATCTTGTTCATTATATAATATTATATGAAAAAAAAGCAAAAAGGAAGGCAAACAGAAAGACAAAAACAAACAACGATAAACGCACAATAATGATACATATTATATGAAATAAATAACGTAATGTGTAAGGTTCTCCAATGGCAATATAAAATTAGATGAAAATATATAAAAAATAAAAAGTACTAACAATTAATGGATGTATCATTAACCCCCGATTTATATACACCAAGTGTGGATGGCAATGGAAATTATATAGATAATGTACCAGTAATAAGACACGGTATAATATGTTCTTGTGGTTCAAGAGCAGATAAAACTTACGACAGTACAACAAAATTTGCAACACATATAAAAACAAAAAAGCATAAGAAATGGCTTGTTATGTTAAATCAAAATAAAGCAAACCATTATGTAGAAATGTTACAAAATAAAGAACTGGTGAATGAACAACGCCAAATAATAACAAGGTTAGAGAATCAGATTCAAACAAAGATTTTAACTATAGATTATTTGACGGAACAGTTGACAAAGAAGAATAATCATGTAGAATGTGTAGATTTATTAGATTTAAATTAGAGTCGTTAAGCAAAGCTGAACCACTCACCAAAGGAGGGTCGTTAAGCAAAGGGTGACATTTTCTACATATTTTTACACCGATGAAGATTTAAATCCGCACAACCACCGAAGGTGGTTACACGTTTTAATTCATTTATCGGCAACGTTTCCTTTGAATGATATAAATAGCACGCCTTTGGCGTGCGGATTTAAATCTTCAAAGGTGTATATAAATGTTAGGAAAATATATATAAATGTTAGGAAAATATATATAAATGTTAGGTAATACATATACATATACATAAATGTTAGGAAAATATACATATGGAACCCCAGTTGTTCATTCTTATGGAGAGACGGACAACACAGGGCGACCCGCTACTAAACTTGTAATTGGAAATTTCTGCTCAATAGCCAGAGGATGTAATGTGTATTTGGGTGGAAATCATAGAACAGATTGGGTAACAACGTACCCATTTGGACATATAAATCAAAAGATTTTTAATGGTTTTAATGGTGTTGGACACCCATCCAACAACGGTGATGTTATTATAGGAAATGATGTATGGTTGGGTGAAAATGTAACAATTATGTCGGGGGTTACTATAGGAGATGGTGTAGTAATAGCAGCAAATAGTCATGTTGTAAAAAATGTAGAACCGTACAGTATAATTGGTGGCAATCCAGCAAAATTTATTAAAAAACGATTTACAGAACAACAAATAGATAAATTATTAGAAATTAAATGGTGGAATTGGGATGATAGTAAAATAAATAAATTTACACCATTATTATGTAATCCAGACATTGATAATTTTATAAAGTCGGCGTTAAATACCAGCGAAGATTAAAACCCGCACCCACTATAGGGGGGTGTTTGGTTTCAAATCTTCAAAGGTGTATAAAAACAACCTTATTTGATGTTTTTATACAAATACTTATTTTTGAATTAAAAATCGGTAGGCAGATGCAGTAACAATACCAACAAATACACACCCAGTAGTTTCATAAATTTTCTTATTGGTCATGTTTTCATCAACATATGTATGTAACAAATGTTTTATAAACCAGGGTTTTTTGTTATTTTTATCCTCGTGAAATCTATTGACAGGACACCCATCAAATACTAACCAAATAATGTAAAGAATGAATGGAATAACAAAGGTTTTCTTTAATAATTCTAAAGGGAATAAAATAGGCGAAAAAATAAGCGTTAATAAAGCAACTAAATGCAAATAATAAAAAAAATTATATATCATATATATAAAAATCATAAAAAAAAATGAAAAATAAGTATCAAGGTTCTCCTCAATTGCCTTTCAGGCAATAAGGTGGTGCATCTGTGATGCACGACCATTTCCCCAAAAAAAGAAGTAGAAATAAAAATGAGTTAATGATATTTATTAGTAATAGGTTTGTTCATATAAAAATATTCATCATCTTGATGATTCATAAGAGAAAATCCATATTTTTTGTAATAATTCAATAAGAATTGTGGGTCGCCATGTTCAGGTTGTTTTTCAACATATAAATAGAGTCCATTGGTTTTTTTGGAAGTTTTCATAAGATAGTCAGTAACAAATCGTTCAATCAAATCCATAATGTTAGTAACAGGTGATTTGCCAGAGACATCTTTCATCTTAGCCCGACAAACTTCATTAATCCAAGGTTGTTGATATTGTAAGAGTTCTAAATTGCTTTTTTGTACGGTAGCGGCTCCCCCGTCAACAAAATCCATAATACCTTTGGAATTGGGTAAAAATCCTAAAGAAATGGCAACCATGAATGTTCTTTCACTTTTAGAATTTAACAATTCAATAATCCGTTTGGTATTTTCATTATGTAGATTTTTATCCTTGAAACAAACTTTTTGCATTTTAATAAGTATTTTGGTTAAGTCTTTGAAAGACAATTCCTTGGGAAGTAGTTTACAATTATATTCGGTCATACATTGTCTCATGCATCGTCGTGTAGCGACGTTTTGACTGGAATTAATTTTGTAAATAGCGGATTCATAAGTAGGAGATGCCATAGTATATAATATACAATGAAAAATAAATATTACGGAGAATCATGAGTAAAAAGATATATCAAAATTTTCATTAAACAACTTCTATCATCGGTAGAATCATTGTAGTTATCAAGTTTGTGTTGTTGGTCTCTTTTAATAGTCTGTTTTTGAACAATATCATTAGTTTTAGAAAAAATCTGTTGTGAATTAGGGTTGTTAGTGTAGATGGGTGAAACATCAATGGTAGGAATTTGATTATTCGTTTCATTAAAGTCATTCCATTTGTGAATATCAATAGAAAGATGTTTGGTGTTAAGCAGTGTAGGATTAAAAACAGGTGTAGGAGGAGGCGTAGGAGGAGGCGTATCATCAATAGTATCAGGGTGTTGTAAAGATAGTTTATTTGTAGTATTATTCATAATTATAATAGAGTGATGTAATTATGAATACAAAAAATGCAATGGTTACTGAGTTAATTGTTAAGAACGATATACGTGTTAAGGTAACCAGCAAGACCGAGCCATGCAATATAGGGAAGTAAAAGGTAGGCAGCAACGGGGTTGATATTATAAAACGCACGAATAGTAAATATTAAAACAACAACAAGTAAAAGTAGGTCAACTAAAGCTAAACGAATAAGTTTGTATTTAAAAAACAAAGGACTCCATGCAAGGTTGAATAACATTTGAGTCATAAATAATAAAACGGGTTTGCTAAAAAAAGAAGTAGTTTGTAATACAAGTAGAAGAGAGATAGCCATGAGTGTATACAAAAAAGTCCATACAACACCAAAAGCGTAGTCGGGTGGAGTGTAAGGAGATTTCTTTAAGTATTTATACCAAAATGGATTGTCGTACATTATATGTAATAATGACAAAATATGTACACATTTGAACATTATAATCCGCACAAAGTGCGGATAGTGTTCAAATGCAACGTTACCCACCCTTCGGGTGAGTGGTACAATATGTTTTCAAAACATCGCAAAAATGTAAAAAATCACCTTTTTCAGTCAGTCTAATAGTAAGTAGCCCTAAATGAAATACTTCATGACAACATTAGAAGTAAAAGTATTTGAAAAAACACGTTCTCAAAACATAGCAAAAACATAGCAAAAACATAGCAAAAACATAGCAAAAACGTAAAAAATTGATTAAATTAGACAGACTAATTGTAGGTAACTTTAAATGAATTTAATCATGACAACATTACAAGAGCAAGAATACGTGAACATGGATACTGAATTAGTAAAAGAATCATTTTTACCATATTATGGTGAAAATCCCAAAGAAGCAGCGAAACAAGCCAAGTTGCAAGAGAAAGATGCAGCGAAGCAAGCCAAGTTGCAAGGAAGAGAGTTAGCGAAGCAAGCCAAGTTGCAAGAGAAAGATGCAGCGAAGCAAGCCAAGTTGCAAGCAAGAGAGTTAGCGAAACAAGCAAAGGTGCAAGAGAGAGAGTTAGCGAAACAAGCAAAGGTGCAAGAGAGAGAGTTAGCGAAACAAGCAAAGGTGCAAGAGAGAGTTCAATCGAAACAATCAAAGATGCTGTCAAAATTGCAAGAGAGAAAGGCAGCGAAGCAGGAAAAGAAGAAAGAGAGAGAGGCAATTAAAAAAAGAAAAGAAAGAGTAAAAGAAATCAAGAAACGACACCGACAACAGTTAATCACAACAGAACATCTGTTTAGAGGGTATCGTGCAAGAGAAAGAGAGATAGCCCGTGCGAGGAGAGAGGCAGCCCGACGTGAAAGAGAAACCGAAGAGCGACGTTTGCGTGAAGAAGCAGCAGCGCTGGTTGCACGAGAAAATACAAATCGTGCAAGAATAGAGAGAGAAGAGAGGCATATGAGACGATTGAGAGGAATGGTACTGGATGCGGACTTAACAGAGGTAGAGCTGGGTGAACGTTTGGGAAGAGGTTTACCGATACCACAATTAGCAGGTCGTAATAGAGATAGGAGAAGAGAATATCAAGATAGAGGCGCTGTAAATCCCATGCAAGAGTTAATAAACCAGGATCAAACAGAATGTAATAAAACGCGTGAAGAGTTAACTCTTGCGGAGAATGCATTTGAAGTAACAGATTGTCCAGTATGTTTTGATGAATTAGGAAATACCAACCAAATGACATTAAGATGTGGTCATAAATTCTGTGGGGATTGCATAATGGAACACATGCAGAGAGTGGGTGGAATGAAATGTCCAATATGTCGTGAACAGTATGGAGTAAGAGTAAATGGTTGGGCGCCTCCTTTCAATGCAAATAGATAGTTTAAATAATTAAAGTAGTAAATAATGTATTTTTTTTATACCAATGAAAATTTAAAATGTTCCATTTTAATTCTTCAACAGTTAAAATCTTCAACTGTTTAATATGGAAGCATAAATTTAGTATTTTTTCGTAAAAAAAAGAGAATTGTATAAAAAGAATCAGCAGTGAATCCTCCAATAGAAAAGTAAAATAATACATATTCAAAGGTAGTTTTATCTTGAATATTATAAAAGTAATAGGAAAGAAGAGCAAAAAAAGGGATAGCAATGATGTCACCGTAATGACTTAAATTATTGTTAGTAAAAAAACTCATTATATAATTTACATATAAAATAATATCATCAATGATTTAACTGGATTCACTATCATTATCACTATCGCCTTCCTCTTCCTCTTCCTCTTCCTCCTCCTGAACCTGACCAGGAGGTGCAACAAGAGGAGTTTCGTGGTCATTGTTAAATTGTTGAATGATTTTTTCTAATCTATTACGAATGGCGGGTCCTTGACAGTTGCGTCGGTCACCCGTGGTGAGTTCTGCAAATAGTGGTGGTTCATATTTAGGTCTGTAATATTTCATCATAATGTACCAATTAAGGGACTCGTGAATATTTCCGTAATTAATCCAAGAACATATGGCGAGTCCAAGAATTCCAGACAACTTGCCATAGATTTTATTGGGTTTTGTAGTGGCACCGCCAATAGTAGTGTCAAGAAAGGTGAAATAAGATGTATAGAATAGGCGAATAGTAGCAATATCAGTATCCTGAACACTATCGGTAAGTAGATGATAATTGCGTTGATAAGAGGTATTCAAGGAAGCTTCGCTGCGTTTAACAATGGATAGATTGGCACCAACCATATCGGCCATGAGGTTACGTTTCTTCCCTCCCCCGACAGTTCCAATATATTTGTTGAACCAATCTCTAAAAGTATCATCAATAGAGAGGCGAAGAGAATAGTCAACAATGGGAGTTTGTTTACGTGCATAATACTTGGCGTTGTTGCCGAGAGGAGTGCCGCTGTTAAGGCGGTCAAATATATTAGCCATACAATCAATTGCAGCAGCACGATTGCCAGTCATGGTGAAAACTTCAGTAGAGATTTGATAAGATGTAAAATACGTTTGTTCTTGTGTTGATAATTGAGAATAAAGAAGACCATTGGTATCGGTGGTAGGAAATTTATCAAGAAAGAAGTCCTGTAATGCAGAGAGTCTGGTTTGTCCGTCTTCAATGTTAAAATATTCATTGAATGTGGGTTCTTGGTCATCGTATGATAAATGCTGCTCAACGTGTTTGCTTAAAATGATGGCATGTATAGGCCAATTATTAAGAACAGATTCCACCAAGGATTGTTTCTTCTTAGTAGACCAAGCAGGAAATCGTTGATGCTCAGGAATTCTATACTGTTTGCGTATAATATCCTGTTGAATGAGTTCGGTTCTGGGTTGAAACACGTCGGGATGAATAATATCAATAAGAGCGTGTTGGCTAATGGTACGTCTGGGTCTTAGCATATTGATGTAGTAAATAGTATACGGTTTGTAGGGATGAATACCACTACTATTATACATATTAATCAATTTTTTACATTTTTTGGAAAAACAAAAAAGTATGAATCAAATAAATAATTTGATGTAAAAAGTATTTGAAGAAAAGACAATATAATAGAATGTCTTATGAAAGGCGATGCCTCTTTAGCTCAGAGGTAGAGCGCTACCCTTGTAAGGTAGTGGTCGCGAGTTCGATTCTCGCAGGAGGCTAATAATATTGTTATATAAATGGTATATAACAATAAAGGAAACGTTGCCCACCCTTCGGGTGAGTGGTTCAGCATAGCTGAGCGACCGATAAATAAATAATTAGCAATGATTAAAGTAAAAGTAAATAGATGAAATAAACAAGAAAACTGTGATGATTTGATATAATATATCTTCATTAAGGAAGCCAATTTTGACCATATGAGAACCGAGCCAAATTCCAAAAATACTTCCAAGAATAACGAGGGCAGTAGGAATCCAAACAATATGGTCTTTGTAATTTATAACACCAGGAATAGATTGTGGTAAAAGTTGCATAACCATAATCGCTGCGACGGATTGTTTAATGGTTAGTCCAGACAAAATTAATAAAGGCATGGTAATTAATCCAGCTCCAATACCAATAACCCCCATACTAATGCCAGTAATACATCCAATAATAAAGTAGAGAAGAGTAATCATATATATAGAATAATGAGAAAATGTAATGTATGTATCTAAAAGACATAAAGTATAGATAATAATGTGTATTATCAGTAGAGATGGGAGGAATAGCATCATTATCAAATGACCGAGATGAAGAAGAGAAATATCCATTTATGATGAAACATGCATTGGGTAAAATAGAAAACAAAATCCCGTTTGATGCAGAAGGAACGCATAACCAAGTACCAGTCCCCTTGTCCCAAGAATCGCAATTAACGAAAGATAGTGTGGTGAACTCAATCATAAGCCAATTTGCGGAGAGGTCAAGGGTGGGATTAGAAAAGTATGGAACAACACTGGATCGTACGGATTTATCATTGTTGGATTGGGTACAGCACGCTCAAGAGGAGATGATGGACGGAATATTATATTTAGAAAAGATAAAAAAGACAATAATAGAGTCAATGATAACAGATTCACTATCAAATCCCGCGTCGGGAACAATGAAAAGAGAATGAAAGAAATGAATTAAAAAAAGGAATATAATGTATAAGAATGGAGGAAGGTCCTGTATATGTAGATAAAAAGCGGTATACAACAAGCCAAATAATAACGTATATGGGAAATAAGCGAAAGTTATTGCCGATAATAGAAGAAGCATTGGATGAGATAATAAAAGAAAAAAGGGTATCGTCAAAGTTAATCGTAGGAGACGGGTTTGCTGGGTCAGGAATAGTAAGTAGATTGTTAAAAACAAAGGCGGATGAATTATATACAAATGATTTGGCAGGATATAGTAAGACATTAAATGATTGTTATTTATCAAGACCGTCAGTAAAAGACCAGGCAACTATAAAGAAATATATAGATAATGCAAACAAAATAGCGGATGAACAAAGCCCATCAACAGTAATAGAAGAGTGGGTATCAAAGCACTGGTCTCCAAAAAAAGAGGAAACAGAAGAAGGTGAACGAGCGTATTATACGTGTGAGAATGGTCGGCGTATAGATTTGATGCGAGATTATATAAAGAGTCTTCCAAAAAAATTCCAACCGTATGTTCTTGCACCATTATTGGTGGAGTGTTCAGTCCACAACAATACAAATGGGCAATTTGCTGCGTATTATAAGGATAAGGATGGTAAAAAGGGAGAATTTGGTGGAAAAACAAAGACAGATATAAAGAGAATCACTCAGCGAATTCGTATTCCCTATCCCATATTCCACGATTCCAAGTGTAAAACTCATGTAACCCAAATGGATGTAACGGAATGGGCAAAAAGTGTACCAAGGGACACGAAAGATACGAAAATGGACATAGTATATTATGATCCTCCATATAACAAGCATCCATATAACATATATTATTTTATGTTGGATATAATCAATGATTGGGATAAAACGCAAGAAATCCCCGAAACATATCGCGGTCAACCGAATGACCGAATAAAGTCGCCATATAATAGTACGGTACATGCAAAGAACGCATTGACAGAATTAATAGAAAGTACTCCATCAAAATATATCATGTTGTCATATAACGATGGTGGTATTATATCAATCCCCGATGTAGACGAATTATTATCGGGACATAGTAAGAGTGTAAAAAAAATTCCAATAGACCATAAGACGTATAATCGTTTGAAAGGGATAAGTAATTATAAACGAACAACAGAATACAAACAAGTGAAGGAGTATTTATATGTAATAGAAAAATGATAATTACAATAAAAGTTAATTATCATTTATTTTATGCGGTTCAATTTCAAAGGTGTAAAATGTAAAAAATTGATAAAAATGAATAGGATATAATGTAAGGTATCATTATACAACAGTATATCTATTACAATGAATTCCAAGCTAATTATGTCAACTCAGTTGAATAGGGAGGAGAGAAATCTATGGTCAAATATGAAAAATGCATTGAAAACCCATAATTCTTATGATGTGCGTAAAGAATATTATCCATTAAATATGGAAAGTTGGGAGAAGGACCGTAACGAAATTGAAGAAGGTTATCGTACACAATTAGAGGAGATGATAACATCGCGTCTTGAGATAGAGGCAATTGAAGCAGAAGAAAATGCAAGGATGGAAGCAGCAACTGCACTTATAATGATGAATAAAAGAAAGACTCAAAAGAGGAAGAGAGAGGAAGATAAATCAAATATGGCACCTCGTCGTTCATCAAGAATTAGTGCAAGAATGTAAAATAAAGGAAAAAGAAAAGAAAAGAAAAATAAAACAAAAAAGAAAAATATAGGGGGGTCCCTTATTTTTCTGTTTATTTTGTTTTTTATTCAGCGGCAAAATCCCCAACCAATGGTTCATCTGCAGTATCAGTATAAGTTTCATTATCAGTTTCATTATCAGTTTCATTATCAGTTTTGCCATCATCAGTATCATTATTTCCAATATAAGTATTAGTCAAGTCATAAAGAGCATTAGTCAAGTTATTAAGAGTAGTTTTAAGAGAATCAAAAGTGTTACTTAAAGCAGTACTTTCATTTTGTTTTTGATTTAAATAAGAAATCGCATTAGCACAATTAGATGCAAAATCTGCATCAGGTTCAATTAAATTAACAGTATCAATATGTTCAGTAACGTATTGAACATTATAACAAAAGATTAAGTATTGTTCTTTATCGTCATGGTCATCATCATCAGTAAGTGTATCATCATCATCAAATGCACCGAGCATTAGTTCTTTATTAGCAAAAGTATTAGTAATAACATTAAATAATAGTTTGGTGTCGTTACGAAAATAAGTATGTAAATAATCATTAGTAAGATTTTGTTTATTATTATAAGTATCATAATAAACATCTAATAATGAATGAAACATATTAAGACTTAAGACAGTCGTGTCATTATTATTAAAATTCTTAATAATAGTATTGCAAAAATCTTGGTCACAAATCATATTATCACAAATCATTATAAAAGAAGTGTAAGTATAGTTATAATAAATATTAATGGTATAATAGATTCAATTTTTTACATGAAAATGAGACGATGTAAAAAATTATAAAGTATTACAAGAATCGCACGGGCAATGAGTTATTGGTGTAGAATCCTTATAAAAAATAAAAAAAGCAATAGAAAGAATAGCAATATAATAAAAAAATAGAGAATAGACAGAGGTGATTTTACAAACTCGTAAAAATAGGTCAGATAATCCAAATGCGGTAACGTAAGTAACGACTTCAAAAATATTGTTCATAAGAAGTAATATAATGTATATAAATAAATTAAGGATATAATAATTCATCTAAATCCCCCCCCTGCAAGGATTCAACGTTATATGCCTAATATATGGGATGATGTTCAATATTTGAAATATTTACACATTATCAGTGATAACATTATCAGTGATAACATTATCAGTGATAACATTATCAGTGGTTTGTTGTACTTGAATATTATATCTGGTCGTTCTACGGCAATAAACGGAATAAGTAATAATAACAATAATAATAACAAAAAATATAATTCCAAAAAAAATAGCGAAGAGAATAAGCATAGTCATGTAATTAACTTACTATAAAAAAGGGGGTAGTATTTAAGTATTAGTAGAGAGATAAAGTATTGTTTATATTTTCTTAGCAAAAGAGACACGAATATTATAAAATCTATTTTTATAAGTTTTTTTAAGCCGATTAGTGTAAGAAATAATAATATCTCTATAAATAGGTTGCGTAGTAGTTGAAATGCGAATAGCTTCAATAATAAGGTTCATTTGTTCAGTACAGAAAGAATCAAAACCATCAGCGGGTGAAATAGAAGAGTCATAAATGATAGATTTAATTTGTGTGTCAATAGCAGATAAAATAGGTTTATGCATAGATTCATAAATTTTACGAGGTGGTTGAGAAGCGGGAACGGTAGATTTTTGTCTAAAATAATATCGTACGCTTTTAAACATTTTGTCATGAACATTGCCCGTAAACCCGAATTGTTGAAGACGTATAGTTTCATCTTGAATAAGTGTTTTATTATCTTCGCTCCATGATTTCCATGCATTTTTAAAATCATCCCGCGAATCAAATTGGTGAATTTTAGCAAATGATGAAAGTTGAGTCATAAAGGATGCTGTAAAGTTAAACCGAAGAACTGGCATGGAATCAATAGGTTTATCCATATGGATATTGTGAATCGTATCTTGAATCGTAATTTGTTTAGTAGTCATAATGTCAGATATTGATAAAAGTATTAGTAATATGTAAAAATCAATTTTTTACAAAAATAAATATAGTAAAAACAATATAAAGTGATAAGTATAAAGTAGTGTGGTGTAAACCAATAATATTATGGCTCTTATAGTGTAGCGGTTATCACTCAGGACTTTGAATCCTGAAACCCGAGTTCGAGTCTCGGTAGGAGCTTTTACACCGGTATAAAGCAGAATGGCGCAGAGGCAGCGTGTTGGGCTCATAACCCAAAGGTCGGAGGATCGAAACCTTCTTCTGCTAATAAGTTGACGCCTGGCGACCACAGACGTGTTTACAAATATGAGTACAGTATGGGGCGACAAATAGTAGCATATAAATGTACAATGATAAAGTAAACAAATGGGGGATGAAAACTCATCCTATTGCTCTTTTAGCTCAGTTGGTTAGAGCGTGCGGCTGTTAACCGCGAGGTCATAGGTTCGATCCCTATAGAGAGCGTATATTAATATACATAATGAGATAATAATCTTATTATGTATATAATGATGGAGAGTCCATTTGCAAAAACAAACAAATCGTTTGTTGTGTATGTAGAACCATTTCGAAATAATTATTACAAGACATATGATAATATATTAACAGTGAGTGTACATCCTCCAGGTGTATTGGGTGATATGGTAAAAGCAATATCATTAGATAAGTTATCACCATTTGAAAAGCCAGGAGGAACAGTATGTAGTCATGTAATATTGAGGTATCCTCGTAACAGTGCAAATAGTACAATAAAGAATCCAGATATGTATATGACATCAGATGATATTCCATCATTGTTATCGTATTTACATGAAAATAATTACGAGGTGGATACAAGTATGACAAGGATGTTGCAAAAATCCCGTGTTCCCACTATGGGTAATCGTCGTATGGTATGTATGGTAAAAGAATTATAGAAAAATAAAATATAAAAAATTGATACAAAAAAAAAGGATATAATACTAAGTAAAATATCCACGAGCAATGGAAAAACAAAGTAACTCAAAGTATTATCACGGGGATTGTCTGTGTGAAAAGAAGAAGGTACCGACTCGAATCGCCATAGAATGTGAGAATTGTATAGAGTATAGTCCACAGCTCTATACAACTGAAAGACGACAGCATACCAAATGTAATTGTGAAGACGTAGAAATAATGCATGAGATATGTGAAACGTGTGCACCCGACCGCGATGAGATAGATACATTAAACGATAAATTAGACGATTTGATGTATCATATCCACTATGATATAAAAAATTTTGTTAATTGTGAAGATAATTTGAAAGAAGTGTTGGAGATCTCTATAAAGATGCGTCATTTGAATCGTAAATTATTAACCCGCTTGATACAACCAAATAAAACAGAAAAAACAGAAGAAAAAACAGAAGAAAAAACAGAAGAAAAAACAGAAGAAAAAACAGAAGAAAAAACAGAAGAAAAAACAGAAGAAAAAACAGAAGACGCCATAAAATTATGTGAAAATACGGACTGTGAAAGGTATCCACCAGATTGGGATGACGAAGAAGATACTGAAAGTACTTATCAGGAAGGTCAATATAAGAAATGCTGTCTATGTGCCGGATATTATGATGACGATGGATTTTGTGATATATTATTTGTACAAGAAGAACCAAATAATCAAGAAGCCGGTTGTGATCTATGCGGAAAGGAAAATAATATAGTTCAAATGAAAGGAAGTGGGCAATATTTATGTGAAGCCGCTTGTGATGAGGACGAAGAGGAGGATGAAGAAAATAAGGAAGAGGAAGATGAGCAAGTTGATGAAGATAAAAATGCATTTGAATGCGACGATTGTAATTTCAAGGGCATAAATTGTTACGAAGAATTGGGATTTACCAAGAGTGAATTTGATATTTATATTGAACTGGGTGAACCTGATAGATGTGAATCCTGCTTTGATAAATGGAAAGAATCCAGTGATGCATACGAATATTTGAATAAAATTAAAGAGGAAGAGGAAGAAAAGGAAGAAAATGAAAATGAGAAAGACAATGTAGTAGAATATCACGTAGTAACAACTATGTTCGGTGGGGGTGACACAGGATATTGTTACGCTGACGAAAGAGAATATGAAGATGAAGAGGAAGCATTAAAATACTATAATGAAATAAGTCTTGTAACCTTAAATGAAAGTAAATATACAGGGGGTGTTCAATATAAAAGAATAGAATCAGGAAAAGCACATAAATTAGAAAATGGAGAATATGAAACAGTCTATTTAAACGAAAATAGAGAAGAAACAGTAAATGAAGATGAAGAAGAAAGTGAAGATGAAGTAGATGAAGATGATGAAAAAACGTATACTTGTGACCTTTGTTGTAGAGATAAAAGTTTTGAAAATTATTATGTATTTAAACGAGGAAGGAAACAAGAATTATATTCTTGTGTAAAGTGTTGGGAAAATCGTAAAACACAATTAGTAGGAGAAACATGGACGTGGACTTCTCATACTTTTCCAGGTCCTGCGTTTTATACAGTGGAAAAAGATGAAGAAGATGAAGAAGATGAAGAAGAAAAGAATGAACCAATAAAATTAACAATCAAAGATGATAATACAAACTGGGAAATCCCGTTGAGATGCAATGAGGTATGTAGAGATAATATGTAAATTGTATAAATAGAAAAATATAACTACTGTATAGGAATGGATATGGTAGTAGCTGTAAATAAGAATGGAATTATAGGTAAAAATAATAAGTTATTGTGGGATATTCCTGAAGATATGAAACATTTTAGAAGGTTAACAAATCATAGTATAATAGTAATGGGTAGAAGAACATTTGACTCACTACCATTTGGACCATTAAAAAGTCGAATAAATATAGTAATAACATCAACACCAAATAAATATAAAGATGGTTACAAAAATAACGATGTGATATTTTGTAATTTAGATGAAAGCGAAGAAATACTAAAAAAAATACAAAAAGGTACAAACAAAGGAATATTTATTATAGGTGGAGCAGAAATATATAAATATTTTTTTTCCAAGTGCAAAAACATATATGTAACACATGTAGATACGGATGAGCACGAAGGTGTAAGTGTAAAATCAATATTAATAGAATTATCTCTGGATTACAAAGTGATAGAAAAAATAGGTTCATATGAAGAAAAAAAGACAGGGAATCCAGTAAAATATGAAATAGTAAAATATGTGAAAAATGAATAATTAAAAAAGCTTAAATAAGTGAATGTGATGTAGCATAAACTAATATATTTTCAAATAAAGTAAAATTGTAAAATTTGAAAATATACGTATATTATAAATAGAATGTTATCTTTTATAAAAAACATAACAGATAGTAATGTAGAAAGCCAAATAGAGGAAAAACCAATAGAGGAAAAACCAATAGAGGAAAAACCAATAGAGGAAAAACCAATAGAGGAAAAACCAATAGAGGAAAAACCAATAGAGGAAAAACCAATAGAGGAAAAACCAATAGAGGAAAAACCAATAGAG
>Ga0209658_1000354_pt1 | contig 34854 bp, 52 predicted proteins | sample SaaInlV_150m_DNA_6_FD_184656 | JGI IMG/M metagenome (GOLD analysis project Ga0209658, IMG submission 184656) | Marine microbial communities from expanding oxygen minimum zones in the Saanich Inlet - SI037_S4LV_150m_DNA (SPAdes) (version 2) | ecosystem: Environmental > Aquatic > Marine >...
ACTTCGTTAATTGAAAAGGATAACAAACAACTACTGTCTAAGCAGAAGCCAAAGTTTACTTTTGAATATGAGACAATTCAGTTCACGGAGCATACTAAATCTTTTGTTTTTGCTGACAAAGTCGTAGAGTTAAGTGAAGAGCAAAGCATAGAGGTGTTGGATTTTATAGGGGGCGTGTCTGAAGATAAAGAAACTGCTAGTCAGATCGCATCAAATTTAGAGAGTTTGCGATATCTCACAGACACTGATTGGGTAAATAGTAAGTACACTGATGAAGTTGTATTGTTAAAGAACATGACTAGAGTTGAGTTTCTGGCCAAATATCGTGAGGTTTTGGAAGCGAGAGTAATAGCAAGGAAAAATGTAGTTGAAATAGAGTAATGAAATTAGAATTGATAATTCAATAACACTTCATGGTGTAGATGTTGTTTCAGTTAAGTACTCTAGATAATTGTAAGTATTAATTCATGTTCATTATTACCATCTAGCATTTTATGTGGTATAATATAATCATGGATTATATTGATATATCATACATTAGACAGTTATCTCCTCAGCTCAATAAGTTCAAGGATAAAGGTAACAACACATTTAATGCTAGATGTCCTGTATGTGGTGATTCAAGTCTAAATCCCAACAAAGCTCGATTCTGGTTCTTTCCTGAAAAAGTTAAGACTAGAGTTCATTGTTTCAATTGTGGGTACTCATCAGAGTTATCATGGTTTCTGAAAGATTATTATCCCAATTTATATAAAGAGTATCAGCGAGAGCGTTTTGGGTCCAGATCAATCAAGTCTAAGGAAGTTAGGCTTCCGAGTGTTCCGAAGCCGATATTCAAGCCAAAGCCTTTGAATCTCAAGAGTATTAAAGATTTATCAGTAGATCATCCAGCGAGGTTATATGTAACCAATCGGTTCATACCAGAGGATAAGTTACATCTTTTATACATAGCTCCCAAGTTTAAAGCTTGGTCACATGAGATGATGCCTGAGAAGTATACATACATTAAACAAGATGAACCTCGTCTTATTATACCATTCTTTGATAGAGATCATAATTTAATAGCATTTCAGGGAAGGAGTTTTGATCCCAGAGCAGATGTTAAATATATCACGATAAAAATTCAAGATACTGTTAAGCTTTTTGGACAAGAGCGGATAAATAATGATACAGATATAATTATCGTTGAAGGTCCTCTTGATAGTTTATTCCTTGACAATTCATTAGCTATGGCTGGATCAGCAGTTAAAGATGTACCATATGATAAGGATAAGGTTATATTTGCATTCGATAGAGAGCCTCGTAATAAAGAAATCGTTAAAGCGATGCATAAAAAGATCAAACAAGGTTATAGGGTTTGTATAGCTGATAATCTCGAAGGTGGTAAAGATATTAATGATTGGATTAAGGCGAGACACACACCAAAACAGATACAATGTGATATAATAGAACATACGTATCAAGGAATGGAAGCTGAATTGAAATTAACCGAATGGAGAAAGTGTTGAAATCTTTTAAAGAATATGTGAATGAATCTTTTATCATTAAAGATGATGTGTTATCATTTGATTATAGCAATACTGAATCAACTAAGATGGGTAAACGAATTGTGATGGAACCTTATAAGAAAGGGGGGAAGTCGACTGGTGGTATTGATGTGTATAGTGTATATAATGTTCATAATCAGATAGATGTTATTAAAAGTATCAAAGGTAAAGGACCGTACACGATCAGTTCAGAAGATTATCAGCAATTCTTAAAACGGACTGATTTATATATATCATCTAAGATTATAAAGTCTCATAAAATATCAACGATCATCACTCCTAAATCTAGTAGTGGTATATTAAACGATCTTATAGTCTTATTGAAGAAACGTAATCCTCATATTAAGTTTTTACCGGAGACGTTGATTAAAGTGATTGATCCGAATCAGATTAAGATAGATTATGATCACCCTAAGATCACAGATAAAATTTCCAAAAGACTTGAGGGTATAATTAGAGCAGCTGTTAAAAATAAATATTTTGAGATAAAAAAGGTAGATAAGAGATTCGCTCAATTTGTTTCTGGTTATTTTGAATCCAAGGATAATGTCAAATTCGAAGATGATGATAATATTATGATCCTTGATGATGTAGTTAGCTCAGGTTCCACATTCACTGAAATACACAATATCATTAAAGGTTACAGATATAATAATGTCATTGGCACGACAATTTTTAAGACATGACGATTTTCGCTATAATAGGAAGTCGGACCTTCGATGATATTGAGTATGCTGCTAATAAATTAGATGAGATAATAAGTCAGTATGATTCTATTGTATCGGGTGGAGCTAAAGGTGCTGATAGTATCGGAGCCGCGTACGCTGATATAAATGGATTACCATTAACAGTGTATAAGCCAGATTGGAAGAAGTATGGAAAAGGTGCTGGATTTATAAGGAATAAGTTAATAATAGATGAGTGTGATGTTGTGATTGCGTTTTGGGATGGTTCATCTAAAGGAACCAAACATAGTATAAATTTAGCTAGAAAGAGTGGTAAAGAAGTAATAATATTGAAACCTTGAGGAATATAAAATGCCTGTATTTGATGTGAGATGTAAGAGTTGTGATAGAACCAAAGAGATACTAACCTTAAAGATTAACACTGAAATCAAAGCATCTGACTGCTTATGTGGTGTTAATGACTGGGAGAAGATTGTTAGTGTATCTCATTCAAAAAATAAAGAACTTGATAGTGAAACACGACAAACAGAAGATATGTGTGATTCACGCTGGACATAATGGAGAGTAAATAATGAACGATTATCAAAAATTTATAGCATTATCAAGATATGCTAGATGGTTACCTGAAGAGAAACGGAGAGAGCACTGGAGTGAGACAGTTGCTCGATATTTTGATTTTTTCACAAATCATTTAAAAGAAATTCATGAATATGATCTCACATCAAATGATCGTGAAGTATTAGAGGTTGCTATTAACAATCTTGATGTGATGCCATCAATGCGTTGTATGATGACAGCTGGAGATGCTCTCAAAAAGAATAATATAGCTGGATACAATTGCTCATATGTTGCTATTGATCACCCAAAAGCATTTGATGAAATTTTGTTCATTTTGATGCATGGAACTGGTGTGGGATTTTCTGTAGAGCGTCAGTTTATCCAGAAGCTCCATGAAATCCCGGAATTAGAATTAACAGGCTCCGTTATTCAGGTAGCTGATAGTAAAGAAGGGTGGCAGAAGGGTTTGAGGAGATTGTTTCAACATTTGTGGGATGGGGAGATTCCTACATGGGATCTATCCAAGATTAGAGAGAAGGGAGCGAGACTTAAAACGTTTGGGGGAAGAGCTAGTGGTCCTCAGCCATTAGAAGACCTTTTTCAGTTCACTGTACAGATGTTTAAAGGTGCTCAAAATCGTAAGTTGACATCTGTTGAGTGTCATCGGATTGCTTGTAAGATCGCAGAGGTTGTTGTGGTTGGGGGAGTTAGAAGAAGTGCTTTGATATCCCTTTCCAATTTGAGTGATGAACGGATGAGACATGCTAAGTCAGGGCAATGGTGGGTTGACACACCAGAAATGGGTTTAGCTAATAATAGTGTATGTTACACAGAGAAGCCTGATATCGGTATTTTTATGATTGAGTGGACTAGTTTATACGAATCTAAGTCAGGGGAACGTGGTATCTTTAACCGTGAAGCAGCGTATAAACATCTCCCAGCTCGACGCAGAGAGCAATATGATGGTAAAGATCTACCTTTATACGGGACAAACCCCTGCAGCGAGATAGTTTTGCAAGATGGTCAATTTTGTAATCTATCTGAGGTAGTATTAAGGACTAATGATACATTAGATGACATCCGATCTAAAGTTAAGCTTGCTGCTATATTAGGTACTATGCAAGCAACATTAACAAATATTAAAGGTCTCCGTGCTAAATGGAAACAAGCTACTGTAGAGGAAGCTCTTCTAGGAGTTTCATTGACCGGTATTATGGATCACACATTCATGAATGGATCTAAAAAAACGGTGGAAGGTTTATCATTGCCTGATTTTTTGTCTGAGATAAAAGATATTGCAGTTTCTGTTAATGAGGAGTGGGCTAATAAGTTTGGTATTAATCCTGCTATGGCTGCTACAGCAATCAAACCCAGTGGATGTACAACGTTAAACACTAAAATCAAAACAACTTCTGGTGATATGAGTATGGCAGATATATTCATAGCTAATAAAGTTGAAGATGTTTTCAGTTTAAAACCTAATACATGGATTGAACCAATTATCGATGTTAAAGTTTATGATGAAAATAATGATGAGCAATTGATAACAAAACTTTTTATTAATGGTTTATCAGATGTATATGAAGTAGAGTTTAATAATGAAAAATATAAATTTACAGGAAATCATAAACTAAAGACGGTTGATGGATGGAAAAGAGTTGATGAAATAACTATAGATGATGATGTTATACAGTTGTAATTTGATGGTTATGTCAGTGCCTGGTGGATTGATATAACTATTTACGGAGAAGTGTAATGGAGTATGTACCGTATGTTTACATTATAAAGAATATAACAACTCAATTAAAATATATCGGAGTTCGGTATGCTCTGATTATTTGAATATGTGTTTTAGTTCAGGACTTCAAGATTTGAGAATAAACTCTAAAGCGGGAAAGGTAGGAGGGGCGATAGTTAAGGCTAAGGGTGTTGGAATTTTTAGAGATTATAGTGAAAGACTTGAATGGGCTAAGATGGGTGGAAAAGCAAGCATGAAAGCTGGGAAGCTTGAATATGAAGAAACAGGAAAAAAGAATTTTTATTGTTGGTCAACTGTTGCTGGAAGGAAAGAAAGATCTAGTTTAGGTGGAAAGAATGGAGCTTTTTCAGTTAATTATATTATGAAAACACATAATTGCTCTGAAAAAACAGCAATAGAAATTTTAAAAGAAGAGCAATCTATTAGAGGGACAATAGGTGGTAAAGGAAATAAAGGTTTTATTTGGATAACTGATGGTATAAAAACATTCAAATACACTAAAAATATTAAAATGAAAAACACATTGACGTTTTTCTAGATGAAAATTCAAACTATAAAAAAGGTAGAATACTTAAATGAAAATAACAGCTATTACAAAATTAGATGTGCAAGAATTTACAGTTGATGTTGAAGTGGACAATACCCATTCGTATCAATTAAACAACGGTTGTGTGTCACATAATACGGTCAGTCAATTAGTTGACTCTGCATCTGGTATCCACGCTAGACATAATCCTTATTACATCCGTAGAGTTAGAGCTGATGCTAAAGACCCTCTTGCAGAGTTGATGGTAGATGCTGGTGTTCCAATGGAATCAGATGTGATGGCAAAGGGTAATGTTAATGTATTCTCGTTCCCTATGAAAGCTCCTAAAAATGCTGTATTTAGAGAAGATCGGACAGCTATTGAGCAGTTAGAGTTATGGTTGACATATCAGCAAAATTGGACAGAGCATAAACCATCTATTACAGTATCAGTAAAGGAACATGAGTGGATGGATGTTGGAGCGTGGGTGTATAAGCATTTTGATGATTGTTCTGGTGTATCATTCTTACCATTCTCAGAACATTCTTATGCTCAAGCACCGTATGAGGATATTGATAAAGAGACTTATGATGAGCTATTAAGTAAAATGCCGAAGAGTATTGATTGGACTCAAATTGTTAAGTATGAATCTGATGATTCAGCATTGAAGAATACCAAAGAGCTTGCTTGTAGTGCTGGTGTTTGTGAAGTAGTTGACTTAGTTGCTGATGAATGATTGGTTGTATGATGATGTAAAATTCACAACAGATGATATTGGTGATGCTATAGGGTTTGTCTATAGGATCACTAATACGCAGAATGGGATGGATTACATCGGTAAGAAGAATTTCTGGCGGAAGGTGACTAAGCCTCCTCTTAAAGGAAAGAAACGAAAGCGACGATCTATAGTGGAATCTGATTGGCAGGTATATCATGGTTCATCTAACAAATTGTTATCTGATATAGATGGATATGGTTACGATGCATTTAATCGGGAGATTTTGTGTCTGTGTACATCTAAATCAATGATGAGTTATATCGAGTTATGGTATCAAATGAAAGAAGGTGTGTTGTTTAGTGATATGTCGTATAATGGTATCATCAACATTAGGATTAATTCTTCAGCTATTAAAAAGGATAAAGAGTTTATATTAAATGAGACAAAATAATTTGAAATTTTAGTTGACAGGTATCTAAATATATGGTATACTGGTACTATCAATTGAATTATTCTTTTGATACTAATTATGGGATTTAATATGAATAAAGATGAATTAAAACAAGCATTACATGAAGGGGCAGTTCGTATCACTTTTACAAAGAAAGATGGCTCAGAACGAACTGGTTGGTTTACTCTTCAAGCTGATGTATTAGCAGAAATTGTAGGAACAGGAAAATCAAAGACTATCAATAACCCTGATCTTATTGTTGCTACTGAGATTGCTGTAGATGGGAATAATCAATGGAGATCATTTAATTTCGATCAAATAACTGATATTAAAACAGAGAGATCATAATGAAGGTTAATCTAACACAAGAATATTATACTAGCCGAGTTCAGTTCGGAAATTATCACTCAATCACAACTCCATTTGCATCTGATACAGATAAAGCTGCAGGAAGAGAGTGGACACTTCCTGGAACGAAAAAACTTTTCCTTGCATCTGAGATTCAAACGTTTGCAACTAAACTCGGTTACGGTGGTATATTTGAGAGTGTATGAAAGATAATCAAATTAAAGTGTTGAGTGATAGAGATCACGTACTATTGCGACCAGCGATGTATTTGGGATCGGTTAACACTAAACTCCACGAAGACTTTTTTCTTGAGGATGATTCTATATCACATCAAGGTAAAGAGTATGTCCCTGCATTGGTTAAGATGTTTGGGGAGGTATTTGATAATGCTGTGGATGAAGCTATTCGTACCAACTTTGAATACGCTACGGATATCCGTGTAAAGATAACTTCTGATAGTATCACTATCAAGGATACTGGAAGAGGTATACCAGTTGAATTAGAAGAATCTACAGGAGAATATGGTCCAGTATTAGCTTGGGGACAAATGAAAGCTGGTTCTAACTTTGAAGATGATGATACTAGAATGACAGCTGGTATGAATGGTGTTGGGGCGTCTGTTGTAAATATATTCTCAACCAAATTTAAAGGTGAAACTTCAGATGGTCAACAGAAATTAGTTTACACCTCAAAAGATAATATGGATAGTAATTATGTAAAGGTTACTAATTCATCTCTCAATTACACTCAAGTTACATTCCATCCAGATTTTTCTAGATTGGAGTGTGATGTTATAGATGATGTAACGTTGAATGTTATGAAACAGAGAGTATTAATAGCATCTATTATGTTTCCTGATATCTCTTTCAGATTTAATAATAAAAAAATACATTCTAAGAGTCCTAAACATTTTATCAATTTATTTGGGAAAGGAGCAGACGTTTTAACTGGAGGGGATGGTAAGTGGTTTGTTGGTGTTATTCCTAATGATAATGATGATTTCAGATTCTTCTCTTATGTTAACGCTCTACATATGAAGGATGGAGGAACTCATATTGATAATATTTCATATAATATAGTAAACCGTCTTAAAGATAAACTCATTAGAAAGCATAAAGGTATTAAACCAGGAGACATTAGAAATAAGATGCAATTAGTTGTATTCTTTAGAGATTTTCCTAAATTTGAAACAAACTCACAGACCAAAGAGAGTTTGAGTAACTCAGCATCATTCATTAGGGAGTATATGGGAGATGTTGATTGGGATAGTTTTGTATATAAGTTAGCGAAGAATAAATTATTAATTGATCCTATCACAGAAGTGTTTAGAATTAAGGAAGAGTTTAAGAAAAGGCAAGAGCTTAAAAAATTAGATAAAGTCACTAAAAGGATTAAGTCAGAGAAATATTTTCCTGCTATTGGGGGAGTTGATAAGTTATATATCTGTGAAGGGACAAGTGCTCGAGTTGGTTTAATGAAAATACTCGGGAGGAGAGGAAATTCTTTTTATGAACTTAAAGGGGTACCGTTGAATGCAGTGAACGCGTCGCAACAAAAATTCACAGCAAATAAAGAGTTATCAGAATTGTATAAAATTATTAATAATGTAGATTTTAATCGGATTGTGATTGCAACAGATGCTGATCTTGACGGTAATAAAATTACTGGTCTTTTGTTTGGATTCTTTATAACATACATGCCTGATGTAAGTGTATCAAGATTAAGAACTCCATTGATGGTCCTTAAAAAAGGAGATAAGGTTATTAAGTGGGCTTATGATATGACAGAAATTAATTCATGGACTGAAGTAGATATGAAGGGTTGTGAAGCTTTTTACGTAAAAGGATTAGGATCTTGGAGAGCAGATCAATTAAGACATGTTATTAATATTGATGGTCTAGATAATATGATTGATAATGTAATTTTTGATGATAACACTATTATCACTAGTTGGCTATCATCTAATACATCTGACATCAGAAAAGAATATGTATTAGCTAATGAATTTTCTATTGCTAAATTGTAAAGGTATATTATGACAACAACGACTGAATTCTTCTCAACTGATTATGTTGATTATGCATCATATGACAATTTACGTAAAATCTGTAGTTATGTTGATGGATTAAAAAACACATCTCGGAAGATTATTGCTACAATCATTCGAAATAATATTAATAAAGAACATAAAGTGTTACAGCTTGCTAGTAAGATGTCTGAGCAATATCAATACTTACACGGGGATGCAAGTGGTGTGATTGTTACATTAGCTCAACATCACATCGGTTCAAATAATCTACCACTGTTAAAAGATGCAGGAGAATTTGGATCTCGTTTCGAGCCTATTGCAGCAGCTCCAAGATACATATTTACTCACAAGGAGAGTTATTTCAACTCTTTATTCAATGATGATGATTCACCTGTATTGAAACATCAAACATTTGAAGGAGAGGTTATTGAACCTATATTCTTTATACCAACACTACCTCTTATATTAGTTAATGGATCTGAAGGTATATCACCTGGATTTGCTCAGAAAATACTTCCTCGGAAGGTAGATGGAATTAAGAAGTCTTTGATTAATTTTATTAATGGAAAGAGTATCCGAGCCCAGAAACCACATTACAACGGCTTCAGAGGAACTATCTCTAAAGGGGATGGAGATAGTAAGTGGTTAATTTCAGGGAGTATTAAGTTACTGTCTATGAATAAAGTAGAGATTACTGAATTACCTATTGGATATACTCTTAAATCATATGTTAACATTCTTAATGGTCTTGAAGATAGTAAAGTGTTAAAATCATTTGAAGATCGAAGTGACAATGATCAATTTAATTTTATTGTAGATTTCTCTAGAGGGGTTATCAGAGATCGAGATGAGGGTTTTATTCTCGATACGTTAAAATTGGTTAAGAAAGTGTCGGAGAACTTCACTACAATAGATCAAGATAATAAAATTAAAGTGTTTAATAATGATGTTGATCTGCTGAAAGCGTGGGTTGATATTAAACTTACATATACTTTGAAACGAAAAAAATATATGTTATCACAAATGCAACATGAAGGAGAACTGTTGACATCGAGATATATCTTCATTAAATCTGTAATAGATGGAGATATAATAGTTACAAACACTAAAAAATGTGATATAATAAAACAAATTAAAAAAGTCAATGGGGTAATCGAGAAAGATGGGTTATATGATTACTTATTGAATATGCCGATTCACTCCCTAACAAAAGAGAAGGTTACTATGTTGAAAAGTAAAATTAAAGTGTTGATGGTTGATATAAAATCACTGAAACGTAAGACTGAACAAGAGTTGTATATGGAGGATCTGGATCAATTATGAGTACGTTAATGCTAGTTGATCAGAATCAGATTCTGCTTGGAGCTATATTTGCTACTACTAGAAAACAAGATGATGTTGATATAAGTCTCATTCGTCATGTGTTTTTTAGATCTATTATTGCATTAAATAAAAAGTTTAAACCAGATGATATTGTGATATGTGGGGAGGGACGATCTTGGCGGAAGGATGTGTATCCTCATTACAAAGCTCATCGTAAGAAGGGTAGAGATAAATCACCTTATGATTTTGATAAGATATTTCCAATGATCAATCAAATTATAGATGAGATTAATGAGTTTATGCCGTGGAAAGCTGTTAGTCATAAAAGGGCAGAGGCTGATGATATTATAGGTCAGTTAGGGCGACGACATGCTATGAGTGGAGGTAAAGTTGTTATCGTAAGTTCAGATCATGATTTCAAACAGCTTCACGAGTTTGGGAATGTAGTGCAATGGAATCCAACTATGAAGAAGTTGGTTAGAGGGGAACCCGGATATCTGAAGACTCATATCATCAAAGGAGATTCAGGTGACGGTATCGAGAATATATTGACTGATGGAGGAACGCTTATAACCGAAGGGAAGAGACAGACTCCGATCAGAAAGATGTTCTTAGATGCGTGTATGGCTATGCATGAGGATGAGTTAATTGCTCATCCAGATTTATCAGAAAATTATCAACGGAATAGGGAATTGATTGATTTGAGTTACACTCCTCAAGATATTAAATTAGATATCAATAAGATGTATGATGAATATGATGGACAAGGGGATCGGAAAAAAGTGTTTAACTATTTCATTAAGAATAAGTTGAAGAATTTAATGGGAGATATTAATAATGTGTGATTACCGATGAATATGTACTCTCCTTGCTTAGAATGTTTATTCAAGCAACGTTATCAGTATGGGTTAATATATTGTACCCATCAGAATACAGATTCAATGAGAGTAGAGGTTAAGGTTGATGAGAAACATTGGCCTAACATGTACGATCAATATAATATAATTGAATGTCGAGAAGGTCGATATTCTATAAAAAAGGATTAATATGAAAAGTTTTTTAATTATAGATTTCGAGACCTTAGATACTCGTCCATCAGCCGTTGTGTTATCTTTAGGAGCTTACTACGTGGATCTAGATAAAGATTTACCTAGTTATCAAGATATCATTGATACTGGATATTACAAAACGTTTGATGTTGAGGAGCAAGTACAGGATGGTCGCACCATCAGCAAAGATACATTAGATTGGTGGAAAGATGTTGGAGAAGAAGCTCAGCATATTCTTAAACCGTCAAATGATGATGTATCATATAAGAGTTTGATTCCATCACTTCGTGAATATATATCAGATTATTCTGATTTTTTTGTATTCGCTCGATCTCCGTCATTTGATTTTAGTATCATTGATGATATTATATACTCTCAAAAAGAAGAGGTATTGTACCCTCAGTGGATGCAGAGAGATACCCGTACTTGGATTGAATGTATGTCTGATTATAAGATTTATAACGGATTTAATATACCAGATCAAGGAGTTTCTATTATAAAACATCACGCTCTCCATGATATTGCTATAGATATTATTAGAATGAAAATGATAGTGGAGGCTTAATATGGAAATTGAAAATATAACCAATCCTATTAACTATATCATCACTTATTGTTTAGATGAAGATAAAGAATCATGTGTTGAGTATGATATTGTAGTTGATGGAGAGATTTCTAATAAACCAGCAATGGTATTTGAACATTTGGAATCCATCCCTTATATAGTGGAGATGCCTGACGGAACTATGATTAATCTTAAACAATTTAAATATGCTTATATTGATACTGTTTCTAATGAGATTCCTAAACCTGATATTAATAATTCTACTTCTGGTGGTAATGTTGTAAATATATTTAGTAGATTGAAACCTGAATGATACATTTACAACATTCCAATAACTTGTCTTGTGTAGAATACTTTCAGCTGATTGTGTAATTTTAATCCAGATATCATAACTTTCATTAATAAGCGTGTTTTTTGATTTGAGGTGGAAGTTAGGTATGAGAGTACAGTAACCTTAATAAACACGGTTATTTAAACATTTCTTGTATTTTGGGCACTTAAACCCCCTGTGTTTATGTGGTTTATATTTTAAGGGATATGTGTATATTTGCTGATTATTAAATTTTATTAAAATAACTGTTGACTTTTTTTTCAAATCCTGTATAATAGACCTCACTGAAGCAAGAAAGGAAAGTAATATGAGTATAATTGAATTGATGTTTGTAGGGTTAGTTGCTGGACCTGTTATAGGTCGTTTAATTGAATTATGGGAGAATTATAATGTTTAAAGTATTCACAATTGATGCGTATCATTCATGTATTGTTGATGTCGCTGATGATCTCAAATTAATGATTACCGAAGCAAGGGAGCTATTTAAGATGGGGTTTCCTGATACAGAGGTAATGGTATTGGATCAGGATGATAATATATTATGGTCGGGGGGTTAGATGGTTAAGCAAGATGGGTATAAGGGGTTGGGATTTAATCCTGCAATGAGTCTCAGAGAAGTAGCAGAGCAACTTCAATTTGAAGAAGGAGCTGAAAAACCTCTTACAATTCAACGAATTCTCGCTATTGAAAAGTCAGCGCTCGCTAAGTTATCTAAGAATCCTACATTAAAGAAGATGTTTGATACATATGTAACCGGAAATTCATCAGATGAGTATTTCGGTGAAGGTCAAGGGGCGGGTGGTAATATTAGACCAGATAAAACAATGATGTAGATTTGGAGATCAACGTGTTTAAACGTGCAGAAATTGAAGGTGGATGGGAATTCATCGATAAAACCCCTGCTGGTGGAATGACTTATTATGATCTAAATTTAGATCAAGTTGCAGTGGTTTATGACGACATCATCAAAGTGTTTAATAGGAAACGAAGATTACCTATTGAGCACTCGAATGGAAAATATCCTTGTGCTTATGATGTAGATGGTCAGGATTTTTTGCTTTGAATATTTGTAATATGAACTGGAGTTACTAATTGAAATTATATATAATAATCACCAGGAAGTCTTGATAGCAGATGGTAAATAGGTTATCAAGAAAAAAAATGAACAAAAGAGATAAATAATAGTATAATATAGAAATATACAAAAGAGATAAATAATAGTATAATATAGAAATATACAAACAAAAGGATTTTATGAAAACATTTACACAACCACTTAGACAGGAACAAGATCACGGCACAATTACGCCCGTGTTCAGTCCTGCCATAGTATGTTGGTTAAATGGATCGAATTATAAGGGAGGGGTCCCTGAATGAAGTAGCTCAATACACTCATTCAAGAAGGACCCTCCCAGTATGAACTTGGAGGGTTTTTTTATGCAAACAATTAAACAAGAGAAAAAGAATGTGTCTCGTAATTTTGTTGCGAAACATTCAAGTGAATATAATCATTCTCGAGTCTTTCGAGATAGGAAGAATGATTATAAACGGAAGTCTAAACACGTAACAACTGTTTATTGATATATAGGATACCTAGATCCATAAGCTAGGGTATTGTAGAGGGAACAAGTCTTTTAAGATGGTAACCAACACAATTGCATAGAGACATGAGGAATTTTGTATTCCTCGTTTCTTTAAGGGTATTCGTTAGAGTATCTTTAAAGAAATTTTTGCCTTGGTCGTATAATGGTTAGTACAGAAGATTGTCGATCTTCATATAGGGTTTCGATTACCCTCCAAGGCGCCAAATAACCGATTGATGTGAAATGAAGATATTTCACTAAGTCTAGCGCTGCGGTATCGTTAATACATTAGCAAGTATAATTTGGAACCTTAGTTGAGATGTATATTATCATATTCAGTAATAGCAGTGATTAAATCACTATATGATATTGTTGATTTTGTTTTCTTGGTATTGTTCTCTGTTTGTAACATTAATTCACAATTTAACATGTGTTTAATAGTAAAACATCTCTCTTACAAAGAGGAGCCAAAGGAGCGTTACCTTTATTGGATACCAAAAATGTCGTGTTAGCTCCAATTGGCAGAGCAGGAGTTTCCAACACTCATGGTTCGGGGTTCGAATCCCTGGCACGGCGCCCGTAATCGATCAAGAGATCATTCATCTTTCATAAAGAAGAATAGCTTGGGGCAGTACCAAGGATTACGACCATATAATGTTATAAAATAGGGGAATGGGCTTGGGTACCCAGGATTCTTTTGCAAGGAGTCAGCTTGATCAGTTCAATTCTGATATTCTCTACCAGTTATATGCCTGTGAGCTAATGGATAGACGCCAGCCTTCCAAGCTGTGCTGAGAGGTTTCGATCACCTCCACAGGCTCCATTTAATGATTGATGTAATATATTTAGTCTTTTGTTCCTGACATCAGTCTTCTAAACTGATCCAAGAGTTAGGTGGATGGCGTGAGGTTCGATTCCTCCAGAGGACACCAACAAACGGAAGATAAACTAGTCAGGGACTAGACTTGTTTGCTAAACAATGTGAACCGCAAGGTTTGAATTTCGAATATTCTGTCTTCCACCAATAAAGGGCCTTTAGCTTAAAGGTAAAGCACTCCACTCATAATGGATTGAGTCTAGGTTCGATTCCTGGAAGGCCCACCATGTTACATAATGCCCTTGTAGTCTAATGGAAAGGCTACAGTCTTCGAAACTGTTATATAGAGGTTCGAATCCTCTCAAGGGTACTAAATTGGAAGTCCCATCCGATGGTTGGCGACGGATGCTGTCTTGAAAACAGTTAGCTCTGAAACGGGCGTTAGGGTTCGATCCCCTAGGCTTCCGCCATTTTATATACAGTTGAATAGTTATTCGCTATTGACTTTCATTATTTTATATGGTATACTAAAGTTAAATACTATTTCATGAAATGTTATAGTGTAATATTAATAACTGTGGTAATTAATTTCAGGAGAAATGTAGATATGACAGAAGCAGAATACGATTTATTTGAACAGTTAACGGTAGTTGATGATCAACAAGCTAAACGAATTACTGAATTAGAAGCTAGATTGGAAGAATTAGAGAATAATAACAATATACCTCTGTATTATCCGACTCCACCAACTTTTAAATCTGAATCCCCAGTGTGCAATCTATGTGGAATGGATTTTAACGGCACTACTGGATATGTATGTACTAATATGAATTGTCCAATGGGTCGTGGGCCAATAATATCCTAACAATAGAGAAATAAAATGAAAATACAAAATGTTTCATATGCTGATATTGTTACAGGAGTTCACGTGAATCCAGGAACAAACTCAATGCTTATACAGATTGTTGATCCTGGTATGGAATTTCCGTTGCCTAATCATCAGTTCAAAAGTATGCATCAGTTTGAATTTACAGATGTTGAATGTTCTGATGATGTTGGTTGGGAGTCTAGAATAACAAAAGCACAAACACGAGACATCGCAAATTTAATTAGAAAAGCGAAGCACGGTGATATGAATATAGTAGTTCATTGTGTTGCAGGCGTATGCCGTTCTGGTGCTGTGGTTGAAGTAGCAACGATGGCAGGTTTTGATGATATTCCTGGAATATTCAGACTTCCAAATATATATGTTAAAAGGATGTTGATGGAAGAATTTGGATATTATGTAACAAAATCTGACTTTGATAATATATTTAAATAACATTTCTCCTGTCGTCTAATGGTCGGACAATAGACTTTGAATCTGTTTATGAAGGTTCGAATCCTTCCAGGAGATCCAATTAATGCACATGTACCAAAGTGGTTTAATGGAACAGATTGCAAATCTGTATAGTCGTTGGTTCGAATCCAATCATGTGCTCCAAACATCTAGAATTTAATTTAACATTTTATTTAAATTCAAAGAGTTAAATGAGTAAATAACTGTTGACTTTTTCTTCAAATCCTGTATAATAGACCTTACTAAAGCAAGAAAGGAAACTAAAATGAATATAATATACGAAGAGATGTTACATAATATTAAAGAGCATATTGATATTAATTATGACTCAACGGAAGTTGATCCAGAAACTGCGTATGATTTAATTAGAGGAGTTGCTATTGCTATAGCAATGGATCAAGATGATATTTATGATGATTACATTGAATTGTGTAAAGAGGAGAATTGTTACAATGATTAAATTTTTTGATGAACGTGATTTTAGAGAAATGTTAGGTCCAGAGGTGGTTAGAAAATTAACAATCACTGGTACTGATGTATCAGAGTTGTACGAGTCTTTTAGAGAATGTAAACACTCTCCAGTGAGTATGGATTATCATAATCTAAGCTTAGTTTTCAGATTGTTGGAACCAGAAGAATAATTAAATAGGAGAAGTAAAATGAATGAAGTAAAAAATTACAATTACAATTATAATAATGTTGGTTGGGTTATTGTTTTTTTGGTGTTATTATTTCAAAATTTTGAAGATAGTAATGGAGTGGAGACAGAAAAAGATTTATACGACCATATCTATCTAATCGTGGATAATACAGTGACAGGTAAGTAATATGATAACGGAGTTATCGATATATCCGCTGATATGCGCCTAATGAAAGAAGAGCATCCAAAATTTGAATTTGAGGGTAATGCTAAGAAAGTGGATATTGAAGTATTGCTATGGAACGCTATTGCTATAGCTGATAACTTGTCTATTGCTGATGGTATTTCTTTTATGAGAGAAGTTATTATTATTGCATCAGCATATGCTCACAATAAAAAATAAATTTATTAAAAAAGGTAAAATATGAAATTACTAATTAAACGGCTGTTAACACCTATATTATTTTTAGGATTTCCTTTCTTCTTTGTTATAAAGTGGTTATTCTGGGATGAATTTGATTCTAAATTTTATAAAGATCCTTGGGAATGTACTTGGTATACGTTTTTAATGGTTAGTGGATGGAAAAGTGACAGTTGTATATTATAGATTAGTAGATGAATGTGAAGATAGTTACTACAAGCTGGAAACACTGTGAGATGTTACATCTCAACAAGATTATATTGCAGGAGACTCTGCTGAAAATTACTTTAAGTATTACGATGGCATTGAACATACTGAAGCAGGTGATAGCTTATTAATTTCACTGCATACTGCAAAAACTGAGGAATCGGAGATAGGAATGTTAATATGTTCAGTAAGTCTAGCTACACTTGTTTTAGTATATTATTTGTCCTTGTAAATTCCCTTCATAACCATTGAAGTAAAATAGTGGTCTGATCTTAGAGTATAAGGTGCTTAGCGAGGATAATGACGTTACGGTTTATCTACGATAATTGATACGAGCAGAGCATACTGCTATGTTAGTAAATAAAACACTCACGCTATCTCATCTAATTGGAACTAGGTGGTGGAAAACCTTAATGGTTTGAAGTAGCCTTGTTATGCTATACGATAGATAGTTCGAATCTATCCGGGGGAAAGGGCACGCGAATAAGACCCTGTGCCCCGAGGTCATAAGGGGTCAATGCGACAATGACATGTATAGTATTTGACTCCCTGAGTGTGTGGTCACAAATGCATATTGGCGGTTCAATTCCGTTGCAGGGAGGCGCATTTGAAGTATTAAGCATGTTAACTTGTTACTGGAGGAGAATATCAATGACATATGATGTTAAATATAACTCGATTGATGAAAACAGTCAAATAGAAGTTTTAAGGGTGTATATAGATATTGAATTCTTATCTGATGTACCAGTGATAATAAATATAATAGACGAGTCTGGTAAAAAATATGGTTCATTAAGTCATATTAACCATCCTAGTTTTGAAGCAACTAGAACTCTACTAGAGGAAAAAGGATATTTGCTAGTAGAAAGGGGATGGTGTAATGGTGATGTAATATTAAGAGATTTTTATTTCAATGATAAGTTACTTAAAGCAGGCACGAGTTTTTATTCAGCAGTTGCTATGGGTATACGCTCTCAGTTTAATTGATATCAAATTTCATTAACATTTCGGAACCGACAGAAGATAATGGATTCATTGCTAAAGCATATCTATTGATGATTCCGATGTTATCTTGCATAGATTTGGAGAATGTGCTTGTTACAATTTCTTGTTGATAAGTTCCCATTATTAAAGATGAAGAAGCACCGAATTCATCATTTTCCTCTTTAAGTCCTATGAACGCTTTAGTTGCACTAATGTCTGGATTTACATAGTATAGAGTTTTACCTACACGTCCAACTATTAATCTTTTGCTTCTAGATGTTACATATTCACTTCCTCCAATATACGCATTCAATGCTGATATACTAGCAGCTGCTTTATATGGAAGGATAACAAAGGCATCATACGTTCGGAAATTAGGTGTATTCATTTTCATCACTAATTCTTGTACCCTCTGAGTGATCTCGAATAATGATGTTTCAGAGCTTCCTTTATCTGATAATGTTAAAACTGGTGTAGATAATGAGTTATTATCGAGATAATTTAGTAACGTATAATCTTCATTTGATTCTACTATACTCTTCAATAATTTACTTGCATAATTTTGTCCTGTATCTCCATATTGAATAGATATATCTTTAATAGCTTCTGTAGATAAACCAGTTTGTAGTGGGTTAGATGTATCGGTATTTACTTGAAGAACACTTTCAACTGCTTCATAAGCATTTGAACCAGTTTGTTTCTTAATGTTTATTATCTTACCACTTGGTAATTTCATTGGTACTATAGTAGCAATTTCACGCATTAATGATAAAGTTGGAAGCTCCTGAAAATTTGTGATTACATCATTAAAATTATATTGAGCTGCATTGTTTACTATTGTATTTTCGTTCATGTTATTCCTTGTTAATATTGATTATATTTATCTATAATATATGTTAAGATAAATTAAAATAATCGTTGACTTTTATCATTATTTAGAGTATAATATACATATAGAAAAGGTTGTAAATAAATGATAACGCCTAATCAGCAGTAAGTTAATTGCTACCTTACCGAAAGTTAGTTCTAAGTAAATTGGATAGATTACTAATTGAACAGACTAGTTAGTAGTGTTAAATACATAGAAGATAACGGGTATCAGAGATTCTATCGGATTAATGTTAATAGCGAAAATGTATTTGAAGTGTATGAAGGTGGAGACAATAATCTTGGCTGGAATTTCAATGATGTGTACTTGATTCCAACATTAATGCAAATAGCATATCACGCTGGTAAGAATGGTGAAGAATTCAAGATATCTAATGCTGAAAGTGATAAATAATCAATAGCGAGTTAGTCAAGGACTGGATTGGGTTCATATCCCTTTTAGCATGGAGCGTTACCATGGCTCGCTACCAAAATTCAACGTAGACATCTCTAAATGGAATGTTTCTATAGTATGAGTGTTATGTTCAAAGGCAGTAAAATTCCAGCAGATTATATTAAGAAACAGTTACCGTACAAAAGAGTAGAGTACGAATATACAAGGATGTTAGATTTATGATTAAAATCAGCGACAAGGCACATCTAAAGAGTATTATTAATGAAAGATTAGATGATGCAGATTTAAATGATCTTGATGTTTCTAAAGTGACTGATATGGATTCTGTGTTTTATGAGTCTCAATTCAATGGGGATATCTCTAAATGGAATGTCTCTAAAGTAACTAATATGAGTTATATGTTCTATAATTCTCAATTCAATGGGGACATCTCTAAATGGAATGTTTCTAAAGTAACTGATATGTCTAGTATGTTCCAAGATTCTCAATTCAATGGGGATATATCTAAATGGAATGCTTCTAAAGTGAAAAATATGAGTTATATGTTTTATAATTCTCCGTTCAACAGGGACATCTCTAAATGGAAGACTTCTAATGTGACTAGTACATACTCAATGTTTATAAATTCTCCGTTCAACGGAGATATCTCTAAATGGGATACTTCTAAAGTAACTAATATGAGTTATATGTTCTATAATTCTCAATTCAATGGAGATATTTCTAAGTGGAATACTTCTAAAGTGATGTATACAACCTCTATGTTCAAAGGTAATAAAATTCCAGCAGATTCAATAGAAGATTATATTAAGAAACAACTGCCATTTAAAAGAATCGGTAGGAAATTTATGAAGGTGTTAGATTTGTAAAATAATTATTAAAAATTGATTACCAAACTCCTCTTTTCGTGGTATAATTAAATTACAGACAACATAACGGGAGATATATTATGATACACACTAAACTATTATTAGCGGGAGCGATTACTGCATCATTATCTGGATGTGTAACGAATCCACTAACATCAAATGATTCTGATTTATCTACTATGGGACCAGAAACACAAGTACCGAGTTGGTACTTAAATTTTCCAGAGGATGATGATGTGATTTATGCATCAGGTACAGGTATCTCAGATGACCTTCAATTCAGTATGAAAAAGGCTACTCACTCTGCTAAAGTGTCATTAGGAGATAAGATTGCTTCTGATGTAGGTGCTCAGTTCAAATCTTATACTGCTGATAATAGTTCAGGTGGACAAGGTCGAACAACATCAGAAAGTGAGAGTGTATCGAAATCTGGATTTAAAGATGTATCGATTCGTGGATATGATATTATAGAGAAGGCTGCATTCAAAGACTCAACTGGATTTTATAGAACTTACGTTCTTGTATCTCTATCATTAGATGGTCCTCAATTCACTGAAGGTGATTATAATAAACCACAAGTGATTGAGATTAACACTTATAGTGAAGGGGATCATAATAAAGCTTCTGAAGCGTTTAAGAGATTTTAAGTGAAAAACGTCATCTTTATGATGTTGGTTGTTGGGAACACACCCGTATATTCATTTGGATTCGGGGATGTTGTGATGGAATTAACTTATATCATATCACCTGCTTATAAAGAGTTGTATGGACCTATTGAGGTTGTTAAATCACCTAGATCTGATACATCGATTAAAAGTAACGAAATTGAGTATTGTGTTGATAATAAGTGTGTTACAGTATTGAGGGTGGAGACTATAAAAGAAGAACGAGAGATCATAGAATGATCCGAATATCCTGGGCATATGATGTAATCTCCTTGCATCGCTTAGCGCTGGGGGATTATTGTGATCCGCGCCAGCTCTAAATTAGGTATAATATGTTAAAAATGTGCAATTTTAACGTTTTAAGATAAATAAAGATAGGGATTGATCGGATTCCCTTAAAATAACCGGCAGAATAGATGTTGAGTTGTATAGTATACTGTCAAAGAACAGATCTTGCAAACTCCTAAAATAGTAAAACAAAGGCCACTTTGGTCATTATTTAATTACAATTCTTAGGAGAATTATTATGTTTGGAATTTCCAATCTACAAAGCCCTGTTATGGGTTCTATTGACCGTACAGATACTCGTATGAGTCAAGTTGGTAAAATGTTATCAACTGGTAAAAATGATTTAAACGCTGCTCAAACGGGTATGGTGACACGTCTTAATGCATCTATTGCTGGATTTGATGCAGCACAAGATAATATTACAAATCTATACACATTCTTAACTCTGCTATCAAAACACGTGACTTCAAAAAATTGATGATCGTTCAAAGCACTATAGGCACGTTACTAAACGGATGGTAAATAATGGATACTTCAGTAATACAAACTAACATTTCATCATCAATTTCTATTCCAGGAGCAATGGTACCAGATCGAGATAATTCTAGAGTTATTGAAGTAGATGCATTAGATCTTAAAGCAACTGAGACTGTTGCTAATGTTACTGAAACTGATATCATTAACGTGAACAAAGCGTTATATAATCAGAATCACTCAGTTCGATTTGAGATGGTTGAAGATCACTCGGTAATAAAAATAACAGATACTACTACTGATAAAGTCATTCGAGAAATTCCATCCGAAACATCTAGAGCAATTATCGATGCAATCAAAGAAAAATTAGCTAATAATGAAGATGTTATAGGAACATTAATCAATGAAATTGTCTAAGTGTGAATTGTGTGATAGAGATATACCTGATAATGAAATCTCTATGCACCATCTGATACCTAAAACATTTAAAGGTAAACGAGATGATTCTAATTTATTAACTTTACATAAAGTGTGTCATATGAAGTTACATTCACTTTTCTCTGAGAGAGATATGTTACATTTATACAATACTTTGGATATGATTAAAACTGATAAGAATATAGAGAAATTTGTAAAATGGATAATCAAGAAGCCGATTGAATTCAATGATAGCAGTAAAGACTCTATATCAAGAAAAGGTAAACGAAGGTATTAATTGAATTCTTCTGGGTGAATAGGTTGATCTAAAAACAACTTTAACGCTACTAGAATCTCATGTAATGTAACTTCTTTGAACCACTCACCTTTTAACCGTTTATTTGAGAATTTTTGGTGAAGATATTTTTCCGCTTTTTCAGGTTTGTAGCGTTCTTCAATGTGAATGACATTGATTTCATGAGCATTACCAGTTTGTAACGATTTCAATCTATTTGTGATATTATTCGTTATTCCTATTTTATAATACCCGTTGCATTCTAATACATATAGTTGATCACTTTTCATATGTTTATTTATTAGCTATTAACATTATCAGATATTCGTGATATACTATACATTCACGAAAGGAAAATAATATGAAATATAGAGATTGTTTTGATGATAACACACTACTCAACCAACTTGAGATTTATAATCTTGAATTTGATGTAAATGATAGAGAATTTCAGATGAGAATACTTGATGTGTATAACACTTTAATTGATGATATTGTAAAATTAAAAGAATTGGTTGAAATAAATAACGTTGAATCTTATGACAACGGGTTTTATGATGCAGTCGATAATATGACTAGAGATTTTGATGTAACATTAGCAGGAACTGATTTTGATGATACTGTTATTGAACTTATTGATGATGTTATTAGCAAGTACAAATGAATATTAATGAGCTTGAGGGTTGGTTGGTATCATCATACCTAGATTCAGATGTGGTGTTTTATGATTCACCTGAATCTGAAATAGGGGTTACTATTATAGGGGGATTTTTTGATGGATCTCAGATGATTTGGGATGATGAACCAGAAATCACATTCGCAGTTTATATAAATCCTGATACATATGAGATAACTACACCTCATCACCTTATCGAAGAAGATGCGCATACAACTTATCATCATGAAATGCGTCATGTATATCAATATTCTCGAAAACCTGTTGATATTATACAAAAAGAAATGGGAAGAAGTTTAAAGCAGGGGATTGAGTATAGACAAGATCTTGATGAAATTGATGCATTTGGGTCGGTTGATTTACCTGTATTCATTCAGATATATGGATGGGATCAAGCTTGGCTTGATGAATTCTCTCCATTGAAACAATATGTAGATATATTTGGTAAAGGAAGTGTGGAGGTTAAACGTTTGATTAAAAAAGCAGTTAAAGTTTTGGATAGTGTATGATGGAATTTTTGACATATATTGATATTTTGTTTTTTATTTTAGGTTGTATTATTGGTACAGCTACTGGTTATATTTTCACAGAATTAGAGAACTGGTATTATAGAATAATGTTTATGGTATTAAGCTCTTTAGTTGGGGGAATTGTAGGTGTTATTTTGTTGTATAGCTTACTGTTTATTATGATAATGTTGGGTGGTATTATCATTTTTACGATTATTTTGAGTATATTTAATAGATGAGTGTTAACATCAAGAAGTTACGATGGATGAAGCTTCTCTGTGATTCTAATCATTATTATACCACATTACTCCACTAGAAAGAAAATATTTTAAGTTGAAAATAACTGTTGTCTTTTATCATTTTCTAGTGTATAATAGACATACAATAAATGGAGATATTAATATGTATGATTTTATGGCGGTGTTTTTAGGTTTGATAATTTTCACTAGTGTTATAGTTATTAGTTTGAAGAGTATTGGTTTCAATAAAATATTAGGAGTACAATTATGAGTACAAATGCTTTAGTTGGTATTTTGAATGAAGATGGAACTATTGAATCGATATACAATCATTGTGATGGTGATTCACTGTTAGATGTATTAAAAGATGATTATACTGATGAAGATAGTGTTCGAAGTATGTTAGCACGAGGAGATGCATCTAGTTTATATGAAACTAAAAGAGGTTGGTTTGATTGGAATAATTATGTTTACTTCTACCTTTTTGAACCAGAAGAATGTGAATGGACTATGTATGATTCGCATGGTATCGTTATAAAGTCTATATGGGTTGGTGATTTATCAAAAGAGAGGATATTTTCAGATGATATATCTTGTAACGTAAATGAAACATTGAAAGAACAGATGATCATCAAAGCAATGGAAGCATTAATTGTTAAAAGTGGGTATTATTGTGATATTGGTATAGATGCTGTTAATGCAGTTAATAGAACTTTAGAGGCGATGGCTGATGATTAAATTGATGGGATGGTCACTCGTTGTTATGTTTTTAATCGCTGGACTTACTAATTATGGGTTTGTTGATTTATCTAATGGAATTTTTAGATTGGAGGTTGATTTTAATTTTATGATGGAGATTTATAATGATATTTGATATGCTTATATTTGTAATAGTTATGTTGATTATCACTTGGGTATTTCTAGGTTCAAATGGAGGAGGTACAGTATGAATATTAAAGATATACTAAATGCGTTGACAGTAACAAGTAAGAAAACTGAGAAACTTGCTATTCTAAATGAACACAAAGATAATGAGTTACTTAAACAAGTTTTTAAGTATGCACTCGATCCTATGATTACATTCGGCATTAAAAAAATTCCGTCTTATCTAAATGCAGAAGAATCATATAATCTTGAAGATTCATTTATTACACTCGAATTACTTATTAGTAGAGAGCTTACTGGTAATGCTGCTATTGATGCATTGAGTAAAGAGTTATCTGAACAATCTTCTTTAAATGCTCCGATTCTTGAAATGATTATTAAGAAGGATCTTAGATGTGGTGTATCATATAAAACAGTAAACAAGGTATGGGGAAATGATTTCATTAAGGAATTCCCTGTTATGTTAGCTTCATCATTTAATGAGAAGAATCTAGCTAGAATTGATTTTGAAAGGGGTATATTAGCGCAAACGAAAATGGATGGAGGGCGTTTAGAAGTTATCGTAGATGGAGGTGATATAACTTGTTACACTCGTAATGGTCGTGTTATTGATATAACATCACAATTCTCTGATCTACCTTTTGGACGATACGTTATAGATGGAGAGTTGTTAGCTTACGAAGATAATATAATTCTTGATAGGAAGACTGGTAATGGTATCATGAATAGTTGTATAGCTTTCACAGCTTCTGATAAAGATAAATTGAAAATGAAAATGGTTGCTTGGGATATTGTTCCTTTGGATGATTTTTGGAAAGGGAAGTATAATAAAGGAGCAGAGGAACGTCTTGATGATCTAAAGGGTATGGTTGAAGAATGTGTGAATGTATCTACAATTGATAATATTATTATTTACACTCATGAACAAGCTCAAGAATTATATAAGATTAAAGTTGCTGAGGGAGAAGAAGGTATAATACTCAAAAATCGAGATTCTATTTGGGAGAATCGACGAAGTCGTGATTGTGTGAAAATGAAAGAAGTGTTAGATATTGATTTGAAAATTACAGGTCTAAATGAAGGTTCTGGGCGGCATAAAGGGCGTTTGGGATCAATATCTGTGACTGATGCTTCTGATACGCTTAGAGTGGATGTTGGAACTGGATTATCAGATGCTCAACGAACGTTATTCTGGGATCGAAGGGATGAGTTGATTGGGAGTATAATTGAGGTTCAGTATAATGCTATCATCAATAGTAAAGGTAAAAAAGCACCTTCTCTATTCCTTCCAGTGTTTGTAGAATTGCGAAAGGATAAGAGTTTACCTAATAATATTGGATATAATAGCGATAAATAAAAGGGTAATATATTAATAACTAAGGATACTATTCATGCACAATTTCAGTAACATTATAGACAAAATATTAGAAGATTCAACTGATATTCAAACATTTTCATCACAATCTGATGACTATTACTGGGAGCAATTAGATCCTACAACAGAACAACGGTTTAGAATTCCGATGCTTAGCACTGATAATTTTGAATATTATGATACTTATATCAAATATATGAAGCTAAGAGAAGCGAATCCAGAACAATTTGAAAGATTGATGGCGTGGAGTTAAAATGAAAAAATTTAGAGATTTTAATTCTGCGGATGAAGTATCAGTAAACGAAGTTGTAGTTAAAGGAATTTTCAAAAGAAAAAATACAGGACTTAATATAAATAGTAAAAATTTAGTTAAATTCTTCCATTCTATTGCTGGAAAAGAGTTTAGAAGTTTCAGAGATCCTGAGTTCCATAACGTATTTAATGATTATTTTAAATTAGATCCTAGAATCAAGACATTTTATAAAGATGAAGTTGCTTACTTCTTTAAGCATTTCGCTACAAAAATTCATAATAAAAAAATCTCTATTAATGTTATTCCCAGTAAAGTGGATGACAATGTCAAAGTGAAGGTATCACAGTTATCTAAAGGTAAAGTTAAGAAACTAAAGATCCCATCAGCAATCAAAGGAGATAAAATAGAGAAGTTCGCTAAAACAGTCCTTAAAAATATGATGGGTACCAGCAAAGGTAGATTATTATTAACTGGTGATCCTGGCACAGGTAAAACGAGTTCAGTTCAAACTGTTATGTCGTTGTTGCGTATGAATGTGATTACAATTGAAGCTCCTCATGTATCAGAAGAGCACATCATTAACGTTCCTTATCTCGTTAAACGTGGTGTAGCTGATACTAAACATGAATCATCATTTGAGGAAATTGGGTCATCATTTGAAGTTGTTAATGCTGATTCAAATCTAATCACAACACTTAGAAAAGCAAAACCAATCAAAGATGTTGAATATGAAAAATTCCTTAAAGCTAATAGAGCATTAGCTCCTTTAGCAGCACAGTTAAAAAATGTAATTGCTTCGTTAAATTATACTAATGTATTGTTCATTGATGAGTTCTTCCGTTCAGGATCCACTAGGATTCAGAATTTATTCAGAACTATATTGAATGGTAAGATTGGTACTACTGCGATCCCAGCTAATACATATATCATTTACTCATCTAATATGGATGATTCTGATGGTTCCTTGGACGGTATAGCATTAAACCAGCAATTCCAAGAGGTTGAGTTTGATAAACCTGAAGCTGCTGGTTTCATGACATATATGGCTGATAAGTTCACTAATATTGATCCAATAACCGGTGAAGAAATAGGTGATAAACAGGATCCCATTACACCTGAAGTGTATAATGCGTTTATTGATGCACTCAAAGATGAAGAAATGGGTGTTAAAGATAAATCTACAGAAGCTGAAATTAGAGTGTCACCGAGACGTTGGGAAGAAATTATCAAATATGTGAATGCTAATATACCAGCATCAAGTAATATAGCAGCTAATAGACTGTTGACGTATATTAGAGATAATATGAAAGATTATGAGACTGGAGAATTATCTAGTTTATATCCTAAATATGCTGATCTAGTTAAGAAATTGATTACTGATTCATCTGATATTAATGCTGAAGATATCGTTGTTATAGAAGATGAAGATTGGAGAGATAATCTTTCTGGTCAGATTGAATCTAAGTTGAAGATGGGTAACGATCGTAAATATGTTCCTATCATATCTGGAAAACCAGGCTTAGGTAAGACAACGATTATTGATAATATATGTGAAACATACTCACTCAAGAAGATTGATATTGATTGCTCTGTATTAAATTCAGAAGATGTAATCGGATTAACTACTCCATCAACTAATGGGGGTGTAACAACAACAGAGTTTACAACACCTCCTCTACATGCTCAAATCATGGCTGATTATGATGAATCAATAGAGCCTGTAAACGGTTATAAGTATACTCATATACTATTCTTAGATGAGATTACTCGTGTTGCTACTCCATCAGTCTTTAATGGTATCAGAGCTTTGATACTAGATAAGAAAGTAGGTCAAGTTGAAATCCCTAAAGATATTATGATTGTAGGAGCTATGAATCCAGTAGATGTAGGTGCGGAAACCTTAACTGATCATATGAAAGATGTAGTGGATATCGTAACAGCTGAAGCTAATTACATTAAATTATTTCAATATTTCAAAAGTGTAACTGTATACAAGAATAACAAAGATACAATTGGATTTGATATTAGTCCCGTTGTATCAGAAGTATTCGATGGTATCGTTGATACATTTAAATCAGATGTTGATCCAGATGGAAATACTTTGAATGTTAATGATGGACATTTCTATTGGACTGATGGTTTCAATGTTGTATATGTATCACCTCGTGAATTTGATGATATGATGATCGGTAGTATTGAGAATGTTGTAAGTGCTTTGATCATTGATGGGTATGATAGCGATGTTAATTACAGTGACGTTGAATCTGATGAATATATCAATGTTATAATCGATGCTGTTAAAGAAACAATGGTTGGTGCATTTAAGTTTATTATCAGCAAACACAATTTAGTGGATACTGAGTTTATGAGTAAATTTGATTTGTATATTCAAACCACTTTATCTAGTCAATATACTGTTATAGAGGAATTGATGAATAGTATTCAATCTGAAGCTATTGTATCAATGAGAGGTATATTCAATGATTCTGAGTCTATTGAGGAGTTGCTTAATTATGACGGTGTTAAAGATATTTTAGAGACTATAATCGATACTAATGATGTTGATATTATCATCAATGAGATTAGTGATGTTCTCATAGAGAAATCACAAACCAATGATATTGCTGTTATATTTGATAATCTACTCGATATTAGAAAGTTGCTGATGAAGGTTGATTGGTCGAAATATAGTGGAGAGATTACAAATGGATTGAGTAATAAATTCATTGAGATGATCTTAAAACCGTTAATGAATAAGATCCTTAAAAATGATGGTATGTATAATGATATACCGTTCATTGATTATATGACGAATATATACACTCGATACGATGAATTGATATCGATGATTGATATGGCAAAAGAAAATAAAAATAATATGTTTATATAACACACACGATGCGGTATAATTAAATGATAATTAAAGGTATTATATGAAGAATTTTTTAAGTGAGATTGCTGGAAGTGGTATTAAATCTCAGAAAGGTGTTACATTTTCAACATCAACAATGAGTACACCTTTCGTAGTCAATTTGATCAACAAAATATCAGACACGTCTGGTAAATCAGTTGCTACGATTAAAGCAGATGTACAATTTCAAAGTGAAATAGCTTTAGAAAAAATGAAAGATGGACCTGATAGATTCTATGCAGATGCTAGAAAGAATGTTATTGAAAGCATATTGTTTAGTATGATTAAAGAGATTGATCATACAGAAAAATTCAATGTCGAAGAGTTTAAAATACTCTTTAATTATATTCTAGTTAAGAATAAGAATTTCCTCAAAATCAAAGATCCTATGACAGGTAAACGTGTTAAACTTAATATCATGTACACTCCTATGCCGTCCTTTGTGAAACAACCTGATTGGGTTAAAAACGTTGATACTGCATCAGCGTCTCCTGAGGGTGATATTGTATTTAATATTAACTTTATTAATCAATTAATCACATACGCTTCTTATAAAGAGATAAAACCGAAAGGTAGCATATACAAATCTAATGGTGGTTTAGTATCAGATAATTTAGCGTACATTGAGTTTCTAATTCTACATGAAATATATCATATCATACACGGAGATCATTTCTTTCAATCAAAGAAAGAAGGTATGACACCAATTGTCCAGAATTATTTAGGTGATTTCATCAGCAATGCTAATCTAGTTAAAGCTGGGTATGAGCAATTACCAATTGGATTATATTCATCTAATTATAACTATGATAATTATACTACAATGAATGATATGCAGGATGATATTATAGAAGATATAGAATCTATGACTGATGTTCAGAAACAGAATGCTGACGATCAGATGGATCATCATATGGATGATAATCATGAGAAGTTAGATTCTACATCTGATGGTCAAGATGGTCAAGATGGTCAAGATGGTCAAGATGGAGAATCGCGAGATGATTTGTTGGATGATGCTATGAAAAAATCATCAGATGATATTGTTGATGCAGCTGATGAAATGACTGCTGATGAAATTGAAAATGCTATTAAGAAAATGAAAGAAGAACAGCAAAATGAATCTGCTGCAGATAGACGAAAATCAATTGACTCTCGAACTAAACGCGCTGAAGAGAGAGATAAAAACATCAAAGATCTTAATCAAAATTCTGATTTTAAACCTATCAACTGGCTTAAACTGCTACGAATGATGATTCCTAAAAAGAAAGTTAAAGAAGAGGAGTCTATAACTAAGTTGAGTAGACGTACTAGAGCGTCTCTAGCAACAGCTAGCACTAACAGCAAGATCAGCATCAAAGCTGGTATAATCAAAGATGAGGAAAATGAACAAAATCTAATGTTTGTACTTGACTCTTCTGGGAGTATGAGTGGTATAATTGAAGATATTAGCATCGATATATTAAAGTTGATTGATAAGAGTAAATCTACAGGTGTGAAAAATGTGTATATTATCAGGTTTGACTCTGATTATGCTATGTATAAGGTTATTATAGATCCAAGAGGACGGAACCACACGTACATTGAGTTGAAGCGTCCTATGGATATTCTAACAAAAGATGGAAGTAGACTAGATTTTATCGGAACTACGAAACCCTTGAAAAATCTATTTAAATTATCATGGGGTGGTGGAACAATTTTCCCTAAGGGAGTAGTTTTAATTATACAGAAACTACTGAAGATGAAATTCAATCAAGTTCTTTTCACTGATTCAGATATATTAACTGAAGAAAATATTAAAATGCTGAATATAGCATCAAGAACTGGAACAAAACGACCATACTCATTTAATGTATTATTAGATAAAAAAGATACGTATGAACAAGTGTCCAAAGCATTAGGTGGACGATATAAGTATATGAGCTACATTAGTGATTAAAATAAATAGTAAAACACATTTACAGAATATTATCAATGAAAGATCTGATGATGCTGATCTTAATGACCTTGATGTTTCTAATGTTACTGATATGAGTAATGTGTTCATGCACTCTAAATTTAATGGTGATATAAGTGAGTGGGACATCTCTAATGTTACTGATATGAGTGATATGTTCAATCAATCACCATTCAATGGTGATATAAGTGAGTGGAATGTTTCTAATGTTACTGATATGAGTTATATGTTTGGTAGTTCTAAATTCAATGGTGATATAGGTAAGTGGGATGTTTCTAATGTTACTGATATGAGATTTATGTTTAATAGTTCTAAATTCAATGGTGATATAAGTAAATGGGATGTGTCTAATGTAACTAATATGAGTTATATGTTTGGTAGTTCTATATTTAATAATGATATAAGTAAATGGGATGTTTCTAATGTTACTGATATGAGTTATATGTTTGGTAGTTCTATATTTAATAATGATATAAGTAAATGGGATACTTCTAATGTTACTGATATGAGTTATATGTTTAGTAGTTCTAAATTCAATAGTGATATAAGTGAGTGGAATGTGTCTAATGTTACTGATATGAGTTATATGTTATATAATAATTCACCATTTAATGGTGATATAAGTAAATGGGATACTTCTAATGTTACTGATATGAGTTATATGTTCCATAATTCCCCTATAAAAGCAAAATCTTGGGATGAGTATTTAACTTACGCGATTCCTAGAAAACGTTTAGGTCTCTTTATGGAAATATTGGAATTATGATTAAAATAGGTAATAGAACACATTTACAGAATATTATCAATGAAAGATCTGATGATGCTGATCTTAATGACCTTGATGTTTCTAATGTTACTGATATGAGTTGGGTTTTTAAAGGATCTACTTTCAATGGTGATATAAGTCAATGGGATATGTCTAATGTTACAGATACAGATTATATGTTCAAAGACTCTGAGTTCAATGGTGATATAAGTAAATGGGATATTTCTAATGTTACAGATATGGACTTTATGTTCAAAAACTCTAATTTTAATGGTGACATAAGTGAGTGGGACGTCTCCAACGTAACTACTATACGTAACACGTTCAGTACATCATCATTCAATGGTGATATAAGTAAATGGGATGTGTCTAATGTAACTAATATGAGATTTATGTTCAATAATTCTAAGTTTAATGGTGATATAAGTGAGTGGGATGTGTCTAATGTTACTGATATGAGTGATATGTTTGGTGACTCTGAATTCAATGGTGATATAAGTGGCTGGGATGTATCTAATGTTACCAATATGAGTTTTATGTTCAATGATTCTCGATTTAATGGTGATATAAGTAAATGGGATGTATCTGAAGTTATTAATATGAGTTTTATGTTCAATAATTCACCATTCAATGGTGACATAAGTAATTGGGATGTATCTAATGTAATTGATGATAATTATATGTTCAATCATACCCCTATAAAAGCAAAATCTTGGGATGAGTATTTAACTTACACGATTCCTAGAAAACGTTTAGGTCTCTTTATAGATATATTGGAATTGTGATTAAAATAGGTAATGAAACTCATTTACAGAATATTATCAACGAAAGATCTGATCTTAACGACTTAGATGTATCTGGTATAACTGATATGAAGGATGTGTTCAAACGTTCAATGGTGATATAAGTAATTAGGATGTAACAAGTGTGATTAATATGTTCAATTATAATAGATGTTAAGGATTATAATAAACAGCAAGAACCTCATAGAAATATGGGCATTTTCATAGAAATATTAGAGTTGTGATTAAAGTAAGAGATAAGCATCATTTAAAAGAGATAATTAATATGGGTCCAGATGATGCTGATCTTAATGATTTAGATATATCTAATGTTATTGATATGGATTCCATGTTCAAGGATTCTGAATTCAATGGGAATATAAGTGATTGGGATGTATCTAATATATTCAATGCACGGGCGATGTTCAAAAATTCTAAATTTAATGGTGATATAAGTGGATGGAATATATCGAGATTAACTAGTACAAGATCAATGTTTAGTGGTTCTGAGTTTAACGGTGATATAAGTGGATGGAATGTATCTAAAGTTATTGACATGAGTAGAATGTTTAGGGATTCTGAGTTTAATGGTGATATAAGTGGATGGAATGTATCTAAAGTTATTGACATGAGTAGAATGTTTGAAAATTCTAAGTTTAATGGTGATATAAGTAAATGGGACGTGTCTAATGTCATTAGAATGAGTAGAATGTTTGAAAATTCTAAGTTTAATGGTGATATAAGTAAATGGGTGACCTCTAAATTAATATACACGAATAGCATGTTTTATGGTTCTGAGTTTAATAGAGATATTACTGAATGGAATGTGTCTGATATTGCTGATATGAGTGATATGTTTGGCAATTCGCCTATAAAAGCGGATTCATGGGACGAATATTTAACTTACATGATACCAATGAAACGCATGGGCATTTTTATGGAGATATTAGAGTTATGATTAAAGTAAGAGATGGTGGACATTTAAGGAAGATCATTTCAGAGAGGCCTGATGATGCTGATCTTAATGACTTGGATGTATCTAGTGTTGATAATATGAGTTTTATGTTCAGTAATTCTAAATTCAATGGTGATATAAGTAAATGGGATGTGTCTAATGTAACTAATATGAGTTATATGTTTGGTAGTTCTATATTTAATAATGATATAAGTAAATGGGATGTTTCTAATGTTACTGATATGAGTTATATGTTTGGTAGTTCTATATTTAATAATGATATAAGTAAATGGGATACTTCTAATGTTACTGATATGGACTTTATGTTCAAAAACTCTAATTTTAATGGTGACATAAGTGAGTGGGATGTATCTAATGTAATTAATATGGATTCAATGTTCGATGGTTCTCGATTTAATGGTGATATAAGTAAGTGGGATGTATCTAATGTTACTCGTATGAGTTATATGTTCAAAGATTCTCGATTTAATGGTGATATAAGGAATTGGGATGTATCTAATGTCATTAGTATGAATTATACGTTCGAAGGTAGTGTGATATATGCTAAAGATTTTGACGAATATAATAAAAAACAAGAACCATATAGAAATATAGGTATTTTCATGGATATATTAGAGTTATGATTAAAGTAAAATAATCGTTGATCTTTATCGTTTTCTATGGTATAATAGACTCACAAACTATAGAAAAGGAAATATATTATGAATAAGTCAATTTTAGCAGCAGCGATTGCATCTTCCATTACTAGTAATGTAATGGCTAATCAATTAGATGAAGTTCAATTCGAAGTATCAGATTTTTACACAGATTATTTTAATGCTTTGGATATAAATGGTATAGAAATATCCAAAGAAGATTTGAAAGAAATTGAGAAAGTTGATATGGAGTTGTTTTTATTAGATACAGCTCCGATTGATATTACTCGAATTAATGTATATAGCAAAGCTATTGATAAGTGGACATTAGTTAGAGGTCATTATAATGGACACGAAGATAATCCAATAATCCAACGGTTAGATGATGAAGCTGATAAATTAGCAGTTACTGCTGCTACGATATTAATGACAGAAATTGAGTCTATGTTAGATGATTCATCTCTTCTAACAGCTAGTTTAGCTGATAATCTGAGAAAAGCTATCCCAATATACAAGAGGATAGCAGATCGATATAAATCACTTGCTGTATCTTGGAGCAAATCTCGTCCAACCCACTTCTTAACTAAAATATTTGAGAAACGTGCTCAGAAATATGACCGTTTATACAAGAGGTTCCAATCTCAGTTAGATAACATCACTAAGAAAGCTGAACCTATCAAGAAGGTAGTTGAGCCTGTTAAAGAAGTTAAGAAGGTAGTTGA
>Ga0209658_1000364_pt1 | contig 34347 bp, 69 predicted proteins | sample SaaInlV_150m_DNA_6_FD_184656 | JGI IMG/M metagenome (GOLD analysis project Ga0209658, IMG submission 184656) | Marine microbial communities from expanding oxygen minimum zones in the Saanich Inlet - SI037_S4LV_150m_DNA (SPAdes) (version 2) | ecosystem: Environmental > Aquatic > Marine >...
AAGGTTATAACGTTCAAGCAATGTTAGATGATGAATCCAAAACCATTGAAATTGGTGATTACAGCAATGATCCCTCAGGTGTATCAGTAACCGTTGAATTGAAATATAAAATGACTGATATTGTTGAATCTGGTAAATTTTATATCAATGGATTCGCTGATGAAGTGGGGTGGACTACTCTTGAGGTTTTATTAGCAACAAATCCAAAGGATGGTGTAAAGATTCTATCGAAAATAAACCCATTCATCAGAGAAACTATTCGACATGAAATAGAACACTTCACTCAAAGTGGTGATAATGTTAAACCAAGTAAATATATTAGAAATAATAATGCAATGCGTAAACGTATTCGTGAGAATCCTAAAATTGGATACAAATATCTTATATTAAAAGATGAGATTGATGCAAATATACATGGGTTGTACGCAAGAGCTAAGAGTGCAAAGAAACCATATCAAAAAGTTGTTGATGATTATTTAGACTTTTTTATAACAAGTGGTGATATCACGGATAAACAACGAAAAATAGTATATAACGTTTGGAAGAAACGAATTCCAAAAATAGGTGGAATTCCACCATTAAAATAAAAAAATTAGGAATTTACAATAATATTTCGTATATTTGTATGATAAGATTAACAGAGATGATAAGTAGAAGTTTATTTTTTGAAGATAAGAAACTCAGAGTTCTGGACTTTGATGATACTCTTGTCAAAACTACATCTTACATATACGTTACACATAAAAGTGGTAAGATTTCGAAGTTAACTCCAGGTGCATATGCGGTGTACAAACCACGTAAAGGTGATAAGTTTGATTACAGAGAATTTAACTCGGTAAACGAACCAATTGAGATAAAACAAATGACTGATAAGTTACGTAGAATGGTACGTGATCAAGTTGGTAAAGGTATATACATATTAACAGCACGTTCGGTATATAAACCTATCATAAAATACCTGAATGATATTGGTATCAATTCAAATAAACTATATGTAATAGCACTTAATTCAAATGACCCAAATGATAAAGTTGCATGGGTTAAAAAGATGATAAAGACTCGTGGATTTGATGATGTGTTCTTTGCTGATGATAGTAAGAAAAACATTGATGCTATGAATAAAATGTTGAGAACTCAAAATGTGAAATGGAAGACAAAGCATGTGAAATATTAATTTTACTATATTTATATAAAACACAATGATATGAAACTAGCACCATTAATCAGACCTAAACTGAACGAAAGTAATGTTACCAATACATTTAACGATGTATTGAAATATTTAAGAACTAAGGTATACCCTAAGTTAAACGATGATGATTTGTATGATTTGAATATAATGATTGGAGATTACTTTAAGAAAAACGTATAAGATATGATAAAACTGACCAAACTAATAACAGAAGAAAAGAATCCACGTATCATCGATGCTGTTTATATTGAACAGAATAAACGGTTCTATGGGTTGTACGTAGGTACAAAGAGAAAGAAGATGGGATTTCTTGAAGATGCTAATAAGTTAGTTAAAGATATCACCGGATTAGAATTACCACGTATCTATGATACTAAACAATTGGATAAGATAACAAAGGTAATGAAAACCAGAGGAGTTACATTTACACACGATGATATAATGGATGTATCATAAACTTAATATTATGAAAAAATTAATAATAACAATATTAACACTTTTACTTTTATTAGCATGTGCATGTACGACCGGTACATATGTAACTGATGATGTGTATTATAGAGCACCTACTTATGTAGTACCTAATTACCATTGGAATGTGTATGTTGGTTACAATCCATTTTTCAATCCTTATTATTATAGTTCGTATTATACCTATTACACATATAACCCATATTATTATTACAACCAACATTGGAAACATTATAACAAAAATATAAAGTATGGGCCTCGTAAATATAATGGTGTTGGCACAACTATACCAACCAAACCAAACTCACGTAAGGTAACACCACGAAAGACACCCAAACGTACATACAGTACACCAGAACCACGAAGAACGACAAATACACATAGTACACCAAACCGTACATATAAGACGCCTACACCATTTAGAACCACAACACGTAGTACTAAGGTAGCACCACGTAAAACAACAACACGTTCGTATAGTACACCAACGTCTCGTTCGCGTACAACACCAAGAAAACAATCACCAAGTAACAGGGGAAAACGATGATAAAATTAAAACAACTAATTACAGAATATAATGATGGTATCCGTAAACTGGCAGTTACCACCGATTCACAAGAAATCAAAAAAATCAGAAGAGATTTGAAAAAGGATTCAAATTGGAGTGATTCTGAAATTGATTATATGTTAGCCAAGTATAAAAAAGCTTATCCAAAGGTAACACCAACTTCAGCTAAACCGAAACAAAAATTGGTTAAGTGGAACAAAAAACTATATGATAGGTGGATAAAAGATAGTGCATCTGGTGGTGGGTGGCGTAATTCATATGATATGGCTCAAAATGCAAAACTTGAATCTGGTTTGATACAATATGTAAAACAGATGGTTCGTAAAGATGGTGGTGATGAAACACCATTAGAACGAATTCAATGGGATATCGAGAATAGGGGAAAATAATGATAAGATTAACTAATCTGATAACTGAATCGAATGAAACTAAGATGTTCGATCAATCTAAGGTCAATAGTATATTGAGTGATATCGGTAAAATTACCAATATTAAGAATGGATATAATTCATATATTGAATATGTTGAACATAGGTGGAAAGACGGAACAGGATCCTTTGAATTTAAATGGGAATCAGGACGTGGTGCGAAACACGGTTCAATACATGTTAGTGTTGATTCAAGTGGTGAGTGGAAGTATTCAATATCATCACAATATGGAAGTGAATCATTTGTACGGAGTTCACCAAGTTGGGGTGTTAAAAAATTAAAATTAGGTATAAAGACTAATGGTTGGGATACTGTTACGAATGATGTACTTGTTAAATCTTGGAAGAAATCGAAACCACTTGTAATAAAGATAGATAAAGAAGTTGAAAAATGGAAACAAAAATCGGCAGCTGCCGAAGCTGACTATTATAGAAAACGTGGTCCTGTATCGGGTGTGGGTAACATGGATTAAATTGGAAATAAAATTATGATAAAATTAACTAAATTATCAACCGAACAATCATGGTCAACTTTATTCACATAATATAAATAGGGAAACTAATCATGGCAACGGATAGAATAAAGAAATTAATACTTGGTAAACTTAAACAAGAATATGCCTTTATGGGTGATAAACATACTAAACCACCATTAAAGGAATTTCCACAAAATTGGATGCAAGGTAGAGTGAGTAACTACCACACCGATTTGGGTACGGGAAAACGTAGTGATAACGATAAAACAAATTTCAGCACAGATAATAGTGGTGATCCAGAACTCGATGATGAACTAAAAGATAATGAGGATGAGTAACAGAATGAACAGAATATTTTGGCTGGTAGGTCAATCAGGTACAGGAAAAACAGTACTTGGAGAACGGTTACATAAATTTTTAACAACAGAAAAACGAAATTGGAGACGTGATGTATTTCACCTAGATGAAAAATATATCCGTGAGTTATGTAACAATACCGATTACACCAAGAAAGGTGATAACTTAAATACAACTACTATACAACTAATGGCATCTATGTTATATGATGCGGGTTGTGATGTGGTAGTATCATCTATATCACCAACGTTGAGGTTACGTGAAAGTTTCAAAGAGAGTAATCCAAATGTAGTTGAGATATTATTACATACAGATTCACCACGTGAAACGGAACGATCATTCAATCCAGAGTTTGAATTACCTGAAATGAATTTCATTGATATCAACACAACAAAACATAAACCAGACAAGGCTTTCTCAAAAATTATTAATTTATTGACCAAATCGGATAAATTATAGGTTATTTTGATATAGTTTCCACTATTATCACACACATATTTTATATAGTAATACTTATAGTAAAGTAACATTACTATGGAAGAATCAAAAGACAAAAGTGAGGGTGAAAAGATATTTGACCCAACACAAGATTTATCACTAGCTGGTAGACAACGTAGATTAAAGAGAGGATTGGGTTCAGCTCAATTATTGGAATCGGAAATCAAAGAAGCTCAAACAAAAGCACGTTCAGCTATGGAAGCCGCTCGTGTATTGGGTGTAAGTTATAACACGTATAAGAAATACGCCAAAATGTACGGTATATTTGAGGATTTGAAAAATCCAAAAGGATACGGTGTGAGTAAGGGATTTAATCTAAAACGTGGTAAATTCGCATTAGATGAAATTCTAGCAGGTAAGTGGCCAGAGTATCCATCATGGAAACTAAAGTTTAGATTAATAAAAAATGGTTATGTACAAGAACGGTGTAACAACTGTGGTTTCGATGAAAAACGACTAACTGATGGTCACGTACCATTAGTATTAGATTATCTAGATGGTGATAGAAAAAATCACATATATGAGAATTTACAAATGTTATGCTTAAATTGTACCTACTTGTTGGTGGGTAATTTATCGGGTAGTAGAAAAAATTACATATAATTAGGATATGTGAGATAATTTTCGTATCTTTGTAGTAACAAATAAAATATTATGGAAACATTCGGAACTTCGTTAAAGATGTTAACGGACGGAAAACAATTGGCAATATGCCACATGGGTTTTAGATTTGATAGTTATATGGGTAATTGTTCACACGATTGTTTGTATTGTTATGCTAGAGGTCAGAACATGAGATATAAACGGTGGGATTCGGTAAAGGTAGCTGATTTAGATGATGTTAAGAAACGATTTGAAAATGTATTCACTCGTGGTAAGAACGAAACCGTTGAACAACGAGCAATTGCAAATCGGTATCCAATCAGAATGGGTACACAGATAGATTGTTTTCAAGAACCTGAAAGAGAACATGGTATCAGTTACAAGTTTATAGATGAGATAATGAACAAGTATAATTATCCGTATGTAATTTGTACAAAGAACAAAATGGTGGCAGAGGACAAATATCTTGAATTGTATAAAGATAAAGGTAATGTGGCATTTCAGTTTACATTATCTACAATGGATCAAAAGTTCTTAGATGTGGTAGAGAGTGGTGCAAGTACGGCAATCGAACGTGTTGAAACCATGAAGAAACTATCCGATTTAGGATATCACGTAACAGTTAGAATATCACCAATAATACCTGAGTATAATACTGATGTTGTGGAGTTGATTGAAACGTTAGCAAAGAACGGTGTTAAACATATAATATGTGAGGTACTTAGAATTACATCAATACTTAATAAACTATTCATTGAGAAACTAGATTTTGATGTGATTGAACATTATAAGAAAATGGGTGTAAAAGGTGGAGCTGGTGGATATTTTCGGTATCCATTACTTAAAAAGATAAAATTCCAAAAATACATAAAAGAACTATGTGATAAAAACGGTATGACGTTTGCAACATGTGGTGATGAGGATATTTCATTTCACACATGCGAAATGTGTTGTGGATTGGATAATGAGAAGAAGTTTCAAGGATATCCAAAATCAACATACGTTAAAGCATATCATCTTTGTGAACAAAATGGTAGTGTTGGGTTAGATGAATTTCTAGATGGTGATTATTGTTCAGACCCAAAGACAATGAAAAAAGTTTGGAATGAGGGATACTTTGAAAAGGTATTAAAGAATTTACAATTTAACGATCAAACACAACGATATGATTGGGTAAATTGTAATCCAACATTAGCAAAACAAAATACTCAGGTTGATGAAGAACATGAGTGGTTTTAGAATTAAATCAATATAAATAGTTATAAATTAAAATTAGAACAAATGGATTATTATGAAGTAATCGTGGCTGTAGTCACAGGAGTATCAAAATCAGGAAAAGACACAGTAGTTAAAGAGAATTATCTTGTTGATGCAATGTCAGTAACAGAAGCTGAAGCGCGTGTTGTTGATGATTTTACAAAGGCAAAAACACAACTTGACTACAATGTAGTATCTGCAAAAGAAAGCAGAATAATGAGAGTAATTTCTAAGTAGAAATGGAAACAACAAAGCAGGAGATAAAAACAAGGGTTGCCATTCGCCGACCACCTGGTGATAATTGGTCACCCTTGTTATTTAGTTCGGATACGGTTGTACCATCTCTTACAGATATATTAGAATTGTTGTACCAAGAGACCGGTAAAACACAATTCTTTATGGATGCTAGAGAGGGTTACGTGTACACCGTTGACCAAGAAGAAGTTGAGGTGGCACCGATTCCTGAAAAGAAATGGTCACTTTATGGTGATGATGTTTAGGTGTTTAATTAAAAAACGTTATATTTATATACAACTAAGTAACTAAGGATTTTATATGAACTTAAAGGAAATAATATTAGAACGTGTATTGAATGATAATATCGGTGATACGCTTAACGAATTAAAGGTTATTAAAGAACAACTATTAACACAACTTATAATTGAGGGTGTTGATGATCCAGGTATTCTTAAAGTTGTATTCATGGCAGGTGGTCCTGGAAGTGGTAAATCATATACAGCCATGGAAGTATTCGGTGTTGATAAACGATTCAAACAATCGTTCGCTGCATCGGGATTAAAAGTAGTTAATTCAGATAGTGCATTTGAAGCTGGATTAAAGAGAAACGGTATAAATCCAAAAGATTTATCCAAAATAGAAAAAGAAGATCCAGATTTATGGGATAAGATAACAAAAGTACCAGGTGGAATTAGAGATAGAGCTAAACAACTAACAAATAAACAAAAAGCGTTTTATGAAGCTGGTAGACTTGGTATGGTGGTAGATGGTACTGGTGGTAAACTCGAAAAGATTAAAAAAATGAAGACTCACGCTGAAAAGCTTGGGTACGATACACATATGGTATTTGTTGATACCTCATTGGCTGTAGCTCACGTTCGGAACAAATCACGTGATAGAGTTTTACCAGAAGATACAGTTTCATCAATATGGAAAGATGTACAAGATAATAAAGCTGCGTTTAAGAACTTATTCGGTGGTAGTTTTGCATTGGTAGATAACAACACATATGACAAACATGATTACGAATATGAAAATCCAACAACTGGTAAGATAAACGTAGTACAGAAGATGGTAGAACCACAAGTTAGAAAAGCAATAGATGGGTTTGTTAATAAAAAGTTACAAAACCCAATTGGTAAGAAGTGGATAGAAACTGCTAGAAAATTAAAGTCAGCAAATATGATTAAAAAATAATTATTGTATATGTATGTGATATAAACATAAAACACATATACTATGATTAATATTACTGACACAATATCAGTATTATGTACTGATTTAGAGGATGCTATGGAACATAAAGATTGGGATATAGTAGCTAGTGTGATGGATGAACTATCTGAATTACATTATAATTTAGAACGTGACCCAACATATCGAGAAGAATATTAAAATATAAAAAATAAGTTATGAGTGCATATTTTAGCGTGCTCGATACCCGTACTTCCAAATGGAAATCACGTAAAAAGTGGTGGATAGATATGTATGGTATACAATCCGAACAAGGACGTGATGGCACCAAATCCAAATCTGGATTTTGGGAAAATAACAATTCAGTATCAGTTTTCGATCCAGTATTATGTGAACGGATGTACACCGATTTTGTTCCGCCAAGTGGTGCTATATTGGATCCGTTTGCAGGTGGTTCTGTACGTGGGATAGTAGCCACTGCATTGGGGTTTGGTTATACCGGAATTGAATTATCACGTAATCAAGTAATGGCAAACCAATTACAATCAACCGAACCAAATTGGATAGTTGGTGACTCAAATGATGAGTTACTTAAAATCAAAGAAGAATTTGATTTCGTATTTACATGCCCACCATATCATGACTTAGAGGTATATTCAGAAGACCCACGTGACATATCTAATATGGACTACGATGAATTTTTGATTAAATTAACAAGTATATTATCACAATCAGCACAAAAACTAAAAGATAATAGGTTCATGGGAATTGTGGTATCTGAAATAAGAGATACAGGTAGTACACGTAACTATAAGATAGGTAAGTACAAGAACTTTGTATCTGATGTGATACGTATATGTGAGGATATTGGTTTACATTTCTACAATGATATGATACTGTACAACTCACAACACCAAGCATCACGTACATCTGGTGTATACTTCAAACGTAATCGTAAAGTAGCATCGGTACACCAAAACGTATTAATATTTGTTAAGGGTAACCCAGACCTAGCAACGGAGGATATTGATTGGGATGATACATATGAGTGCACAGTAAATGGTACGGATTACAAATCATTCAGAGGTGCAGCTATTTCAATTGACCCAATAGAGTTGGTTGGTAGTGAGGTTAAACGTAGATGTAAATCAACCAAATCAAAATATAAAGATTGGCAATTGTATGGTAATACAACACAACCAATTATAAAATATGTGATTGGTGGAGTTCCATTTGAAACACCAGCACAAGTAGTTGATGTGATAGGTGGTGGTATTACAGAAACAAATGTACGTACATACATTAGCTCTACGAAACGATCATTTCGTCATTGGAAAAGGATATCTAAAACATGGGATATCGGTTACAACGAACTGGAACAGTTACACAACAACACGACAATAACAGTCGAATTACCAACCATATCATGTGAGGGACTTAGTTTCTATTCTCAAACAGAAGCTGGTGATCACTTTGGTGTTACCAAAGAACGCATCAGACAGAAACTTAAAAGTTCTAAACACCCCGATTACATTTATTTGTAAAATAAGTCACTTTTTATTAGGATTTCTCATAAAATTGTCGTACTTTAGTAGTAGATATTGAAACTATAATTAATACTATTACAATGGCAATTAAAGGAAAAGTAAATAGAAAACGTGAAATTGACCTAACAGGTCCTGATGGTAATGCGTATTTCATACTAGGTACAGCCCAATCGTTATGTAGACAACTGAAAGAAGTTGATTCTGAACGATATGATAACAAACGAATTCAATCTGAAATGATGAGTGGTGATTATGAAAACTTAATTCAAGTTTTTGATAGTTACTTTGGTGATTATGTAGATTTGGTACGATAATAAAACTTAAAACAATGTTACGAATAGGATTCACACAGAAATATTTTACACTTTGGTCGGTAACTTCCACACCACGTTTCACAACGGATTGGACTGGTAAATCACACCAAGTGGGAGTTGACAGTGTTCATACCTATATTCAGAATTTATCCATGAATGAAGATAAGGCTATTGAAAAAGCTAGAGTTCGTGGTGTAACTGATTTGGTTCCTGATACTGATTTATATGGTAAAAATCGTAGTTTCAGATCATATTCAAGTTGGAATGTTATAGTTGAAGAAAAGAGCCCACATAATTTCCAATTCGGTAAATATTATGATAACCCGATTAAGGAAACTAAAGATATTGATTATCTATTGTGGTATTATAACCACCAACCCGTATACAAAATATCAGATGTTGATTTCCCACTACATAATAAAGTATGTGTGGATAAGATATTAGAACTATCTGATGAACATTGTATTTACCAAGATGAACTTTGGGAAATTAGTGGAATGGAAGCTTCTAAGAAATATGAAGTCAATAGAGAATTTCTTAAAGAGTACGGATATTATATAGCTGTAATTGAAAAGAATGTGGATGACCATGGTATGTTATTTGTAGATGGAATAGAATTCTATTTTCCAGAGATAAGAGCACAGTATTATCAAGGGTTCGAATATTACCTACCAGCAATTAACGGTAAAGCTAAAAGGATTAAAAAGAAAAGAGTAAAAATATACTCGGATACAGTTAAACCAAATCCATATTTGGATACTGATTGTAACGTGGTATCTAATTTTGAAATAATCAAGTAAACTTTAAAACATAAACGATGACACAGATTGAAATTATTAATTACACATGGTTACTTATTATTATACAGAGTGTTGTATTGTATTACGCAATACTATATTCATTTATATATGTACGAGTAATGTTACAGTATGTAGTATCAGCTTATAAAGGTGATGCGTTTACACAACCAGCTTCAGTTTTAATACGACCAGCTATATGTTGGGCGGTATTTTACTTGTTGAGTTCCGGTGATGAACTAATTAAACTACTATAATATGTTATCAATCACAATTAAATCAATGTGGCCACCATCAGTAGTATCAATTGGTGGTAAAACATATGCAATGCCAGGTTGGATTGAGATACCAGCGGAAACAACAATGGAAGAACTTCGAAAGTGTTGGGTTGATACATCACCACCACCTAAAAAAGTGATAGCTGATATTAGTAAGGATGTGGTATCCTCAAATGGAAAAAAAACATACTTAGTATTGTATAGAAACAGTCAATGGACATGTAATTGTGTTGGATATGGATTTAGAAGAAAATGTAAACACATAGATAAAATAAAAAATGAAACAAACAATTAAAGATATAGCAAAGAAAGCGGGTAAACCCGAATCTGAATGTATAACTCGTGGTGATGGTAGAGTAGAATGGGTATGTAAACATGGTGTTGGACACACGATATATAATCCGAACGATTGGGGTGCCTTTGCAATGGTACATGGTTGTGATGGTTGTTGTGGTACTAATGTCTATGTAGATGTGTTACCAATTGAGGAAGAACCAATGGTGGCTGAACAAAAAATGACAGCTGAGCTTGAAATGGCTTGGAAATATCATGACGAATTTTATGCATATTCAGAACAATTTGATGATAACATACCAAGTGAATTGGCAAAAGCATTAGCCATTAAAGCAATACGATTACTAATAGAGAATGGAAAATTAACACCAAAAGAATCAGGATGGCAACATGCTTATCCAGAGGCTGAATTGGTTGCATTTTGGGAACAAGTGATAAACGAACTTGAATCATTATGAGAGAAGAATTAGATAAAAAATTGGTAGAGAAATATCCTAAGATATTTGCCCAACGATTTGATGATATGAGAACCACGGCAATGTGTTGGGGTTTTGATTGTGATGATGGCTGGTATTGGATATTAGATAGTCTTTGTAATTCAGTACAGAATTATATTGATAATAATAAAATTCCACAAGTAACAGCCACACAAGTTAAAGAAAAGTACGGAGGACTTAATTTCTATTACACGGGTGGTGATTCCATGACAGATGGTATGGTGTGGTTAGCAGAATCAATGTCATATCGTACATGTGAAACATGTGGTTCAACTAATAATGTAACTCAAACAGAGGGATGGATATACACTCGGTGTGAAAAATGTATAAAACAAAAATAAGATGAAAAAACTATTCGAATATAAAGTTGTAACTAGACTTCTACTTGAACATGAATTGGATGCTCTTGGCATGAGTTCATGGGAATTGGTATCATTTGCAAAGACTTCCATTAATGGTATGATAACATTTGATTACATTTTCAAACGAGAATTGGTTGTATGAAAATAAATGAAATTTGTTGATAAATAAGTCCTTTTTTATTAGGACGTCTCATAAATTTGTCGTACTTTAGTAGTAGATATTGAGAGTATAACTAAAACGTAAAATATGTACAAATCACAATATAACAACAAATCATTATCATCCTATTGGATGGATGATTGGAAAGTAGATGACTCATTTGTAGTAATCGATGAAGCTGCTAAGCGTTCGTTAAATCTTTACAAACTGGCTTCGGGTCGCAGAGCGATATCGAACTTTGTAAACATTGTTACTAATAAGAATATACCTGTTATATTCAAAACTAGTGGTACTTCATGTACCGATGGTCATAGGGTGGTAATCAGTTCAAAAATTGAATCACCAAAAGATTTTGATAGAGCAGTTGGATTGGCATTACATGAGGGTTCTCACGTGGCTGAATCTGATTTTTCTGTACTAACAAATCTTAGTTCAGATATTCCACAACAATTTATTAAAAAATCAGAAGAACTTGGTATCACTAATTATTATAGTGTTATCAAAAGTATTTTGAATTACGTTGAAGACAGGAGAATTGATATGTATGTTTACACTCAATCACCTGGATATCGTGGTTATTATCAAGCCATGTACGATTACTATTGGTACAGTCAAATCATTGATAAGGGATTAAAATCAAGTGAACATAGAACTGAGTCTCCTGAAAGTTATTCATTCAGATTAATTAACATTCACAATGAGAATACCGATCTTAACGCTTTAAAGGGTTTACGTGAAATTTACAGAATTCTTGACCTTCAAAACATTGGTAGGTTGAAAAATTCAACTGATTCGCGTGATGTGGCGTTTGATATTTATGAGGTTATGTTGAAATATTTAGTTGACCAAACACCTCAACCAGAAGAACCAGAACAACCTGAACAACCACAAAATTCAAGTGATGAAGATGGTGACGGTTCTGAAACTGAAAATAGGGATGATAATGGTTCAGATGGTGACGGTAGTGATGAAAGTGGTGATGGTGGTGATGATTCCGATTCAAGTGGAGATTCTGATGGTGAAGCTGGTGACGGTGAGGATGATGAAAATCAAACTGATGGTGCTGGTGGTAGTATGAGTGGTACTCCTGATGATTCAGATGTAAACGCTGGTGATGATTCCGATTCAAATGAATCAGATGCACCTGACCTCACAGAAAAACAAAAAAGACAACTTGAAAATCAACTCAAAAAACAAAAAGAGTTTATAAACGGTGACACTAAAAAGAAACAAATTACCAAAAAAATAGATAAAGAAATTCAACAAATTGAAGAATCAGGTACTGAATTATCACATTGTGGTAATGATGTGGAAGGACATTGGAGTGGTACTACTCAAGGTGGTGTTGATGTAATTGTAGTAAAGAAAATGACTAAGGCTCTTATGGAATCAGATTCATTTCCACTTACATCAAGTTGGTCACCAATGGACGGTAGATTTCAAGACGAAGTTAATCGTGGTATCCAAATTGGCAAAGTACTTGGTAAAAAACTACAAACACGTGGTGAATCAAGAACTACTATTTTCAATCGTCAAAAGATTGGTAAACTAGACAAGAGGTTAATTTCATCACTTGGTTATGGTAACGAAAGTGTGTTTCAATTTACTGATGTTGATACTTACAAAAAAGCTAACTTACACGTATCAATTGACGCTTCCGGTTCAATGGGTGGTAACAAATGGAGAAAAACAATAACTAACGTTGTTGCTCTTTGTAAAGCAGTTGACATGATTCCAACACTTCAAATTCAAGTTTCAATTAGAACTACTGCAAATGAATCACCACATCTACCATATGTTGTTATGGCGTATGATTCACGTGTTGATAAATTTACAAAGGTTAAACAACTATTTCCTTCACTATATACTTCCGGAACTACTCCAGAGGGTTTGTGTTTTGAGGCTATTATGAACCAATTTATCCCAGATGAGGTTGATGTTGATTCATACTTCCTTAACATTTCGGACGGGATGCCTTACTACGGTACAAAGGGCTTCCAATATTCAGGATTTCCTGCTCAGAATCACACACGTAAAATGGTGAAAATGATTGAGTCACGTGGAATTCAAGTACTATCGTATTACATTTCAGATTACGAACAACCAGTTTCAGAAGGATTCAATCGTATGTATGGTAGTTCCAATACAAGTGGAATTGATGTGACAAATATCTCACAAATAGTGAAAACTATGAACCAATTATTCATGAAAAAAAAGTAGTTGTTTTTTGTACCAAAATTTAATTTTCTTATATTTATATATGTAAGGAGATTAAACTATGAGAAAACAAAAACAATTTCATTTCATATATAAAACCACAAATTTATTAAGTGGTAAATATTATATAGGAATGCACAGTACTGATAACTTGGATGATGGATATTTAGGTAGTGGCAGACGATTACGATATTCAATTAATAAATACGGTAAAGAAAATCACCATCGAGAAATTTTAGAATATTGTAAAACACGGGAAGAATTAAAATCACGTGAAACCGAAATTGTAAACTTAAATGAAATTGCTAAAACTGATTGTATGAATCTGAGTGTTGGGGGTCAAGGTATACCACGTGGTCATGTGTTCGGTGATGATACTAAAAAAAAGATGAGTATTAAGGCTAAACAACGGTGGGACATGATGACTGATCAGGATAAGGAAATTAAAAAACAACAATTGTTACGTTATGGATCACATACTGAATTAACTAGAAAAAAAATATCAGAAGGTAATGTGGGTAAAACACATACAGATGAAACTAAACAACATTTAACTGATATAGTCAAACTTCGTTGGTTGGATTCTGTATATAGAACTAAATGTTCTAATTCAGCCAAACGTAGACCTTGTAACCGAAAAGGTGTGGTATTATCGGATGAAACTAAAAAACGAATTTCAGCTAGTAAAAAAGGTAAACCAATAAAAAAACATGATATTATTAAATGTCCATATTGTAATAAAACCGGAGGTCAAGGTTCGATGAAACGATGGCATTTTGATAATTGTAAAATGAAAATAAATGAAAAATAATTGACAAAAAGCTTGTGTATGTCAATTATTTTTCGTACTTTAGTAGTAGATATTGAGAGTATATGTTAATCACAATGAACTTAAAACTTAAAAATTAAAAATATGAAAAATTCATCAGATTTCACAGTTGGTTACATCCAAGATGAGGTGTACAAACCACAAAGATTCGGTAATTCAGTTAAACTTATTGATACTGACGGTAACAAAGTTGGTACATTGGGTATTGGTAGTACTTCCCGTAAAAGAGCACTTAACGATGGTGAAGCCTTTATGGCTCACGTCAACAAACTTGGTAAAAAAACCCATCGTAGGGTGGATATGAATCTATATAACGTTATTTATTCACCAATGGATACAAGTGGTGGTGGTGTTCAAACCGAAGTTCCTACTGAACATAGTGAGGTTATGGCATTCATTCATAACGATTCGGTTAAACTAAAACCACGTGAACTTGTTATGAGTCCATTGAAGTGGAAATACCTAATCCGTTCAGCCGTAAGAGCTAAGAACATTATGATGACTGGCCCCGCTGGTTGTGGTAAAACTATGGCGGCTAAAGCGTTGGTTAAATCACTTGACCGTCCTGATTATTACTTTAACTTGGGAGCTACTCAAGATCCGAGAGCAACTTTGATTGGTAATACTCACTTTGATAAGAAAAAAGGAACATTCTTCGCAGAATCCGCTTTTGTAAAAGCAATTAAGACTCCAAAAGCTGTTATTCTTTTAGATGAACTTTCAAGAGCTCACCCTGATGCATGGAATATCTTAATGACTGTTCTTGACCAAGGACAAAGGTATCTAAGATTGGATGAAGCTGAGGGTTCACCAATTGTGAAAGTTGCCGAGGGTGTTACATTTATCGCAACAGCGAATATCGGTGGTGAATATACCTCAACTCGTGTAATTGACAGAGCTGTTATTGACAGGTTCGTAGTTATTGAGATGGATGTTCTAACTGATGTAGAAGAATTTGATTTACTAAAATATATGTTTCCAAGTGTTGGTGAATATAGTTTGAAAGCTATTGGAGAAATTGCTCACCACACAAGACAACAATCACTAATGGATGATGGTAAATTATCCGCTATGATTTCCACTAGGGCTTCAGTTGAAATGGCATCACTTGTTTATGATGGATTTTCACTACTTGAATCCGCTGAGATTTCAGTATTTCCATTGTTCTCAAAAGATGGTGGGGCTGATTCCGAAAGAACTTACATTAAACAACTAGTTCAAAAATATAAAGAAACTGATTCTGACGAACAACTATTTAATGACGTTGAATCAAAAAGCACAGAGAGCGATGATGACGTTCCTGTATTTTAAGTTTAAGTACTTTAATATCTATTCAAGTGGGTAGTACCACTATCCACTTGTTTTTTTAACTACTTAAAACTAACAAAAATGACAAAAAATGTAATGACCGATAAACACCGTACACTTCTTGAGGATATCATGAAGTGGTATTGGGAGGAAGGTAAGGAACATATTACCAAAGAAGACTATGAGTTCGTATACGATATATGGAATCATGGTGTAAATGTATATGGACGGAACATACAAAAAAGAATGAACACAATCAGAGATAAATACATACAATATCCAATTAAAAAATGACACACGTTGTGAAAAAATACGGTACTAAATATGGAATTGACATAGTCAAACCATGGAGTACAGAAATGTACGATCACAATGATGAGGTGGCTAAGAAAATGAAAACCTCAATTAAACAAAAAGTAATCACAGCATACGCACATGATAAGGATGATAAAATTCATGAGTTCGCAAAGTATATATGTGGTTGTAAGTTTGATAAAGATTCATTTACAGTTGATGAGGTGTATGATAGGTGTATATCCGAACTAATCACAATGGATAACTTTCGATTAAACGATGAGTATCCAGATATGGTAAAAGAAAAACTAGTAACAGACCATCCACAACACATGGTTGGTTACAATTACAAAAGTTTATCTAACAAACCTTCATATAAGATACAACCAAACCAAAGTATATTGACAACAGAACAACACGAAAATATTAGAAAAGGTAAAATAGTAACTAGATATTAAGATAATGTACGATACAAAATTAAAATACGTAAGAATTGGGAGATATAATGAAATTATAATATTTCCAATAGTAATAGAACATTCTGATTTCAAACACCTAGAACCAATCAGTGCTGGATTCTGTTACATAGATCAAGATAAAGTATCCTGTTTTGGTGAAAGTGTTTCATTGAAACTAGAAAGTATGGAGGATGATACATTTATGGCCACGAAACAAGTATTTGGTTTTGATGCCGCAGTTAAATTTATTTAAAAATAATAACGATGGGACAAACTAGAACATTGAATTTAGACAGTATGTTTAATCCAGTACCAAGACCTGAAATTAAATTTGAATTATTTAAGTTTCCAGGCGGTGAGGTACATATTAAACTACGCCAAAACATTGATTACAGTAAAATAACAAAAGTTATAATTACACAACGAATTAGAACAAGTGATGATTTAATGGCTATTTTGTTAGCAAAAGATGCTTTGTGGCGTGAGGGTATTGTGGATGTTGATTTGATTATACCTTATATCCCATACGCAAGACAAGATAGAATGGCATGTGATGGAGAGGCATTTTCACTTAGTGTATTCGCTCGTATCATAAACAGTCAGAGTTTTACTAACGTTTTATGTTTGGATGTACATTCAGATAAATCACTACAATTGATTGATAGACTTGAATCAATACCAAATACACAATGGGTTGAATATATGTTGGATAAGTTTGTAGATGAACCACTTGTATTGGTATCACCTGATAAGGGAGCAAAGGAACGTTCAAAGGAATTATTTAAAGAATTACCATTTCAATTTACTGATTTGGTATATGGTGAAAAACTAAGAGATCCAGAGACTGGTAAACTTAGTGGTTTTGATGTTGATGTTACTGATTTGAAAGGTAAGGATTGTATTATCGTTGATGATATTGGTGATGGTTGTGGTACTTTCATTGGGTTGGCAAATGTACTGAAAGAACGAAACGCTGGGAAACTTTACCTGTTTGTAACACATGGTATATTTTCAAAAGGAACTGAAGAATTGAGTAAAGTATTTGATGGTATATTTACCACAAATTCTTTCAAAGATACAGATGATAGTAACGTTGAACAAGTAAATATATGGATATGAAAAAAGCAGTAGTATTACTCGGACTTCCACTTAGTGGAAAATCAACTTGGATTAAAGAACAAACTCGGTTACAAAAATACAAAGTAATATCAGCCGATACAATAAAGGAAGAACACCCTGATTACGATCCTAACGATACTGAACCACTTCACAATTGGAGTGTGTTAGAGGCTGAACTTGAAATGGTTCAATTGGCCAAATATAAAAAAAGTGATGTGGTATTTGATTCTGGTAGTATTAATAACTCATATACTGTACGAATAATAACCATGTTAAAAGAAAGTGGATATACAATTGAGTTGGTACATATCAAGACACCATATTTTATTTGTTTAGAACGTGGTAAATCACGTGAACGTAAAGTACCTGAGGCCGAAATTATTAAGAAAGCCATTAAAGAAACCAAACAGTTTCACAGGTTATCAAAATTGGTTGATGAGGTAACCGTTGTGGATTACTTTACCAACAAACATATATTTGTTGATATGGATGGTGTTATCGCAGCTCTATCCACATTACCAATTATTAATGGTGAGATTGATTTCGTAAATGGTGAGGTTCATAAACATTTGAGACCAGTTACACCTATTATTGATAAGTTATGGGACTTAAGAAGAGTTGGCCATGAGTTATACATATTATCCGCAATACCAAACTCATTTTCATTAAATGAAAAGAATGATTGGTTGGATAAGTATTTCAACATACCAACTGACAGGAGATTCTTTGTAAATCAAGGAAGACATAAATCAGAAATGTTGGGGAATCTTTCATTACACCTAAAAATTGACAAAAAAGATATGGTGATGATAGATGATATACATGATACATTATACGCTGTTAAAAAACGTGGTATAAACTGTATGCATGTATCGGAATTTTTAATACATGAATTTGATAACTAATAATTAGGATATATGAAATATTTTTCGTATCTTAGTAGTATAAATAAAGAGATAACTTAAACCAAAATGTTATGTTAGGTTGTTTAGAAATTTATTGGACTGATGTTTATAAGACATCACATAGGCCAATGTTACCAAAAGGTAGTACATTGATGAACTCAAATTTTACACCAAGAAGTGGGAAACACGCACCTCCTGGTATCAAAGGTGTTATTTCAATGGGACAACAAATGACCATTAGAATGATGAAAAATGATTGGGATGTGAATTTCTTTCAACGTCCAATCGAGGAAATCGATCAATTCGGTAAAGATATGACAGAAATGTTAATGTTGGATAAACCATTTGATGTTTCTCATTTCAAAGAATTACATAAATTGGGATATCTACCAATTGAAATTAAATCAATTGAAGAGGGTAACTTCGTACCTTATCGTATTCCAATGTTCACAATACAAAACACAGAACCAATGAATGGTGTTGTTGTTGATTGGTTGGTAAACTATCTTGAAACGATATTATCAGCTGAATCATGGCAATCTCCAACATCAGCAACGCTTGGTGTTGAATACCGTAAGTTGGGTAGTAAATATATTAAGAAAACAAATCCAGAAATGGAATGGTTCTTGGATTATCAATTTCATGACTTCTCAATGAGGGGTATGGGTGGTAAATCCTCAATACTTAATTCTTCAATGGGATTTGCAGTTGTTACACGAGGTAGTGATACATTACCTATTATACCAGCATCAAGAAAATATTATGATGAAACAGAGGTAAGTATTAATTCAGTAATTGCAACGGAACACGCAATCATGTGTTCATTGACTGGATTCTTTTTGAAAAACAAACATGGAAATTGGGATAAGATTGGTGAATTGGAAGTTGAAACATTCCGACACCTATTGAAACTATTTCCAAAAGGTATATTATCTATTGTATCTGATACATGGGATTTGTGGAGAGTAATCACCGAATACTGTGTAATCTTGAAAGATGAGATATTGGCACGTGAGGGAAAATTGGTAATTAGACCAGATAGTGGAAACCCGGTTGATATTGTGTGTGGTACTGCTTTAAATGAAAAAGATACCATATTGGGTAAGTATGTTGAATACCAACCAGAAGAAAAAGGTGTTGTTGAATTACTCTGGGATATCTTCGGTGGAACTATTAGTTCGACTGGATATAAGGTGTTAAATGAAAATATTGGATGTATTTACGGAGATGCAATCACACTAGATAGAGCAACTCAAATATTTAAAAGATTAGAATCTAAGAAATTCGCATCTACAAATGTTGTATTGGGTGTTGGTTCATATAGTTTACAATATGTAACACGTGATACTCACGGTTTCGCACAAAAAGCAACATACATTGAGATTGACCATGATGGTATTGATATTTTTAAAGACCCTATCACGGATAGTGGATTGAAGAAATCAGCAAAAGGATTGTTGAGAGTTGATATTGTAAATGGTGAATATGTGTTAACTGATTGTGTTACTCCAGGCAGGGCAGCAGGTGGTGAACTAAAGACAATATTTAAGAACGGACATTTGTTGAATCAAACTACGTTGACAGATATAAGAAAACGAGTGAATGAATATGTTGAATCACAATTAAATTAAGAGATATGAAAAGAATGATTGGAATTTTTGTAGTATTGGTACTAGTAACATGTAGTATATACTTTATAGTAGCAAATATGATTTTCAATACAGTTGATACAGCCAATACCGAATTGGTAGAATTACTGAACGAACGAATAGTGTTCAAAACTGATACTTTAACCATTGTAGATTATTCACTATTTAATAATAGTGTGAATCTCGATAACGGTACAGTAATGAACGCTGATATGGCACGTAAACTATTAATCAATAAGTAATGGGAACAACACAAAAAGAAGATATGGTTGCTGAGTTTTTCATTAAATTAGGTGAATTCGGCCAAATCAAAGAACCACTCGCGTTGGCAAAAGCCTATGTGGCAATTGAACAACAAGTAAATCAGATATATGATGCGGGTTATAATCTTGGATTAGAACATGGTAGAAAAAAATGGATAAAGGAATTACCAAAAAATTAGAACATGAAAAAAACAATAGATGAACAGTATGAACTTGCTGTTCTAAAACTAGGAATGAACGGACATTTGATGTCTTGGAGTAAAACAGCTTACAAACGTGCACACCCAGATAATTTGTCTATATTTAATGCCAACATATGTACCAAAAGTGGTAAAATATGGTATGGTGATATTGATGTAACGAGATCAGAAGAAATATTGAAGGAACTCGCTAAAGAATTGAACCAAGAAGTATTCGTATTATATGAAATGGATGGTAGGTTCGAGAATGAGGAGAAACCAGTATTGACAAAACACGTGGTTAAATTTACACCAAAGGGTAAGGTGATTAAAAATAAACTGTGGTCTTAAAAGGAAAGAAAATAATATTCTGTTTGCCCGGAAAACAGTTCAGTAACAATTTTTTAACATCTTGGTCTGATTTGTTGTTATGGTGTGTCAAACAGGGGATAACGGTTCATGTGAAGTCTGGTTATTCACCATTATTGTACTATGTACGGAATATGTGTTTAGGTGGAAATACAATGGCGGGCATTAAACAGCTACCGTATGGTGGTAGAATTGATTATGATTACATGATGTGGATTGATTCAGATCAAGTATTCAAACCAGAACACCTAGAAAAGTTATTGAATGATGATAAAGATATAGTTTCAGGATTATACATGATGTGTAATGGTGAACAATATGCAACGGTTGAGAATATAGACCATGAATTTTTTAAAACACATGGTGGGTATCAATTTCTAACAAAGGATGATATTCAAGAACGAACAGAATTGTTCAAAGTGGATTATACTGGATTCGGTTGGGTGTTGGTAAAATACGGTGTATTCGAATCACTTGAATACCCGTGGTTTAGACCATATTGGACAGAATACGAAATCGGTAACAGATTGATTAAAGATTTTTCAATGGAAGATGCAGCATTCTGTATTGATATCAAAGAAAAGGGATATGATATTTGGGTAGATCCAACGGTAATAGTAGGACATGAGAAAATGATGATATTGTGAAAACACAAAAACATATTCATATTGCGGTAATCGTAGATACAATGCAAGAGTTTGAGAATTGGAAAAGAAATATAGCACACCAAATTGATATATTCCAATCACCACTACTCCAACAGAGTATCTATACGAATGCTTCAGAGGATGTTGAATATGTACCAATCATCAGACCAGATTCTGCTGTAGGACATAGTTTTGATGGAATGGTGGTACTAAGACCCGAACAAGATAATACAAGAAAAATAGATATGATAACACCGAGTATAATATGAAAATGGTGATATAATAGGTGTATTAGCAAAGATTGAAATATGGGATACAGCATCTCACCCATCGGGTACTAGATATGCAAATTTGAAAACAACAACTGAAGAATAAGAGATATGGAATTTTCATCACCAAAACAAATACTTGAATTCTTCAAGAATGAAGATGTGGATAAATATACAATTCGTATCATACCAAAGAACTATCCCGAGGCTAGAACAAGAACAGAGGCAAAGGGTTATGAATTGGATAGAAAAATGTGGGAGGACTCACTAAAATTAACAAACAACAAACCATCTAAAGTTAAAAAATCAAACGTAGTACAAAAACCAAAGAATGAAGAATTCTTTTCATTCTAACATAAAATATAACAATGGAACAAGACCTAAGTAAATTAAAAAACCAATATGAGAAACTTGGTAAAGAAATAAAAGATTTAGAAAAACAACTTGATGATCAAGAATGGCTGAAAGTATTATCACCAAAATGGTGTATAGATGCTGAACATGTTAGTTATGAAATACAATATGTACAAACAAAACACCGACCTATTAATAGTGTGGTAATACAAATTTATAATTCTAAAGAAGATATGATAAATTGGGTAAGAAACGAAATGAGAATGTAATAAAAATATAACCATGACAGATAAAGAAATAATACAGAATCATTTCCCAGAGGTGGAAGAGAATACGTTAATGTGGATTAACATATCTGAGGCTTTAATGTCCGCAAGACGAGACCAATTAGAACAAGACCGTTTAATGGTTCAAAAACTATTCAAAGAATTTCGTGGTGGCACGATTAAAAAATAAGATTATGAAAATATTTATAGATACAAAATTAATAAGTAAAATCGAAGTACATGATAAGTACACAGATAGTAGTTACGAATATAGACTAAGAAAAACATTCTTTGGTATAAGAACTCAACGTCAAGGTTGGTATGTTTCTGATTATGACGGTTATACATATGAGGGTATGAAACCTAATTGTTGTAGTAATAGGTTATGGATTGGTGATAAGGTATATCATAAACCCGAAGTAAGAATTTACTATAAAAATAAGACATCGGATACATATGAATTTCAATCTTACAAGAACGCTATTCAATGGGCAGATAATATTCTTAAAGAAACTAACCTATTTGAACTAACACACTCATGAAATATCTATTAACAATATTGTCGGTATTACTAATAATAACAATGAATGCACAAACCATATTCAAGACAGAATATAAGAACCAAGCTGATATAACAGTAAAGGTAGTAGAACACACGTACCAAGCTGATTTACTAGTTTACAAATGTCAGTTCAAATATGAGGTAAAAGGAAATAAAGGACTATGGTATATAACTGATACTAAGTACGCATCTGATAAAACTGTTTTCTTTGTACCATACAAATACCAAGCTGATTTGGAAATATACTATGTTGAACACAAGTATGAAGCTCGGTGGGTAAAAGAATCAAAGAAATACTTATTAGAACAAAACAAGTAACAATGGATACAGAATCAACATTAAAAGAAGCACTAATAATATTAAATGATCTTAAACACACAACATTAAGATTATCAAGTGGAAATACGGCACATCGTAGAGCCAATATATTAACTGGGATTGGACTACTTGAATTAACCCTCACCGAACTATTAAATCAAAAAATAAATAACAATGAAACAACCAAACACATATAGTAGAGACCCAAGATTTACGGGTTATGATCATAAAGAGATAAAATCATTAAAGGATGAATTGAGAAAAGCTAATTCTGAAATTCTACGGATTGAAGAAGAGATAGAAAAAATACAAGACGATTGTGTACATAACTATTTGTTCTGGAGTATGGGTGCTTATGAGGATTTTTATATATGTGATAAGTGTGGACATGAAACTTGGAAATAATGAAACTAACAGAAAAGACACAACGTAGAATTTGGTTAGTGGCATATATTATAGGATTTCTATGGGCACTATACTATGTAACATTTCTGAAACAATACATATAACAATGAAACTATATTTTTTAACACCTAATACATGGGGTGAACATTGGACAACATGTGCAAATTCACCCGAAGAAGCTTTGGAACAAATCAAAACATATTTGAGAGATACCAACGATGAAGGTTCATCATACAATTTCCTTAAAGACTCAACCGTTGATAATTTACCAGTTATGTATACCTTAGAGGAGTATCCATTAACACATGTTATCGAGGGTGAATATTCATAAGAACTAAACAACAAGCAAGCATCTACCCTAGGAGTCACAATTCTGTGGCTCTTTTTTTATGCCCAAGAATTAAAAAGAAATTGCAACCCGCAACTCTCGGTACACATAATAAATTAAAAAATCTTATACTTATATACATGGACACACTAATATATCAACACCGAAGAAATGATACCAATGAAGTATTTTATGTGGGTATCGGTAAGGATGAAAAAAGACCTTACACTAAATGTAACAGAAATGATCATTGGAAACGTATAGTTAAGAAACATGGATATACCACCGAGATATTAATAACCGAATTATTATGGGATAACGCATGTGAGGTAGAGATAGGATTAATAAAATATTATGGTAGAAGAGATTTAGGAACAGGAACATTAGTAAACATGACTAGTGGTGGTGATGGTACACATAATCTAGATGAAGAAGCTCTTAACAAAATATCCATTGCTAATAAAGGTAAGAAACATTCAGATGCAACCAAACAAAAAATGAGTAATGCTAAAAAGGGTATACCAAAGAGTGAAGAACACAAACATAAAATGTCGGAATCTGCTAAGAAACGGAAACGTGTACCGGTGAGTGATGAAACTAGAGCTAAACTTTCGAAACTTAGAAAAGGTGTACCAAAGAGTGAAGAACACAAACGTAAAATATCCGAAGGATTAGTAGGAAATACGAATTGGGTTGGACATCATCACACGGATGAATCTAAACATAAAATGTCGGAATCTGCTAGGAATCGTAAAATACAAAACGCGGGTACAACAAATAATATTACTACAGATGAAGATGATACTAATAATACAGATACTATATAACCTACACTAAATACCTATATACTACACGACTTATATTTACTTATATAAGTAATCCCTATAATCAGCCACTAAACACCGATTACTTATATTTTAAAGTTCAAAAAGAGAGTACCAACCCGCAACTAATACTACAAATTTAACTAATTATGATGCCCAATATGACATATCCAAATGATACTATGATGATATCATTCTAATATCATAGTGATATTATTTTAGTATATGATAAATTGTTGAGGATTTGAATTTGATATTATCGAATAGCAACTAGCAAGTGGATTAAACCAGCATAGAAAATTGAAAATTAAGGGTTTATATCCTTCGAGGCTGTTCACACTTCCCGATAACCCTACTGAACGTACTCAAACCACGCCATACCACACCACCATATTTTTATAAGTACCCGTAGGCTTATCCCCTGTACGTGCCACAAACATGACAAAATGTCGGTATTTTGGCCACAAATGAGAGTTATTAACAATTTCATACTGGAAGTTAATAACTATTGGCGTATGACAAAATGTCATATTCCCAATTTGGGAATGGCAAAATATAAAGTTATGAACAATTATGAGCTAAATACCATTTACTGACACATTGTCATGAGATTAATTAGGATATGTGGAAAATAAGTCGTACCTTTGGGTAGTGGTGGGTGGGTAATTGCATTCGGTTGACAGTATAATCAGCTTCGGTACACCAAACCGTAACACCTTGACTGTCAACACCAGTCTACGCTTTGATTCGATCCCCTATACATGTCTCGCTAACTCAATTCTTAAATCAAGTGGGGGATCGTATTTATACTGAAACTAAACTACTAAATACCATATCAAAATGTGTATTCGTTATACTTATATATAAAGGAGACAACATGGCGTTAGTATATAAACATATCAGAAAAGATAATGGTGAGATATTCTATGTGGGTATCGGTCCCGGTGTGGCCACACCGGGAGCTAACCAAGATAGACCATATGTAACAGATAGTAGAAATGCAATTTGGAAATACATAGTGAATGAAACTGAATATACAATTGAGATTATAAAAGATAACATCAGTAGAGACGAGGCATATATCATTGAGGTTCAGCTAATTAAGAAACATGGTAGAATTGATAAGGAAACTGGTACGCTTGCTAACCGTACAGATGGTGGTAAGGATGAGTGGAATGAATATAAAGGCTGGTCTGGAAACCCGATACCAACGAAGTACCGAAAGTTCATATCACATAAGAAACATGAACTAACTAGTGCCAACGTTAAACATAAGATAGATAATTGTGAAGAGGATGGTAGACTAGCAGTCATAAGACATTACAAAGCTCTTGTAAGACGAATTAAGAAAGAACATAAGTTGTTGGATAAGTGGGAGTTACAAGAACAACGTATCTTAGATAAGATTAAATTGGAAAAACAATTAAATACGCCTAGGCAATATATGCGTGAGAAAATCAAAGAACGTAACCGTATACAAGACGAACGGTGGGGTAAAATGAAAGTTGTATCTTAGTAGCTCATTTTTTAATTTGGTGGCATCGGTAGATTAGATTTACCATCGGACGATTATCGGTAGATTAGAACTCAGTCTGGAAACGGGATCACGGCGAGAAGCTAATCAGTAATAAGTACATGCCTATGAATGGATAGTAACAACATAAATACATGGCTATAGTATAAGCATGTAGTTTTAATAGGGGCATGGCCCAGCGACCCTGTACACCGGGGTGAAGACGTCTGACGATGTTTTTGAAAATAAATGAAAAATAGTTGCTAAAAGACTTGTGAGTCTCAAATAATTGTTGTACTTTAGTACCAGAGATTGAGAGTTTAACTAAACGATACGAACCATGAACCAACAAGAACAAGATTTAATCAGTAGACTTAATGAGTACGTAAGTGTGATTAACGCCGAACAAAGGGTGTTGAAAAAGAAACAAGATGAGAAACTACGTTTACAGTTGATAGAGTGGAAAACCTCACCATTTGAAATAGAGTTGTTATTTCTTAATCCTTGTTATAATGGGTTGAGGTATGATATTTTTGAAATGGAGGGTATTGATAACGCTGATATGTTGTTTGAACAGTATCGTAAGATTGGACATTCAATCAAGTTGAGAAAGTTGGTATTACATTGTAAAGGTAAAAAGGTGAAAGCAGTAAATTTTAAATACTAAGATATGAGTAAGAAAGTAATACAGATGGGATTTGATATTGTAATGGACGAGAATACACCGATGGAGGAGCAAAAGATTCGCGGTTCACAAATCCTCACAACTAAGTTATGGCGGTTCACAAATATTCACAACGAATTATTGAAAGTACTTGCGGCCTTGCGTGGAGAAGCGAGGGAGCCTTCGTATATTTACGACGTAAATGGATAAAGAAAATAATAATAATTTAAAAGAAAGGATGATAACATGAGTTATATAACAAACGAAGAATATCTACAAAATAGATATGAAGAAGGAATTAATAAAGGTATGACGGATGAGCAAGCCCAAGAATATGCTTGTAAATGTCTAGAAAATGATGTAAGATAAAAACATGAGTGTAAGTAAGCTATTTCAAAAGTATTATAATATGAAACCATACCTTCAGATTGATGAAGAGGATTGGCAACATATTATGAAAACCTATGAGAAAGATGAGGTAGTTGATGAACTTGCAAAATGTTTGCATACATATCCTTGTCCAATTCCAGATATATCAGAAAAAGAAACTATCAAATCTCTCAATCTTTTGAAGGGAATTAAATTTAAAGATTTGTTGATAGAAAAAGAATGGTTTCCTAGAAATGAAAGAAAATCAAAATATCCATTAACACCGAAGTATTTCAAACGAGATAACAAAGGTAATAACGCATCTAATCCATTCCACATTGAAAATAGATGGAAAGTGGATTGGACTAGAACTCCATCAGGTTGGAGAACTTGGCAGACAGTAAAAGGAATTAAAACTATCGTAAGAGCATTTTGGAGTTTAGAAAAGGTTCTAACTAAAGTAGATTTACAATCAATCAGAATGGCAACTACATTACGAAAGTATGTAGCATCTCAATTCAAACCATCAATCGCAAAATCATTCTATGATTATTTTAAATCAGAAAATGTATTAGATTTCTCAGCTGGTTGGGGAGATAGATTAGCAGGATTTTATTGTGGTGAAACTACTAAACATTATGTTGGTATTGACCCGAATACTTTAAATCATCCTAACTATAAAAAACAAGTTGAGTTCTACAAAAAGAATCAAACATTCTTTGAAGAACCAAAAGAAGTAGATTTGATTTGTTCACCAGCAGAAGATGTAGATTTTTCTAAATATGAAAATCACTTCGATACTATATTTACATCACCACCATATTTTGATGTTGAGAGGTATTCAGATGAAGGTACTCAAAGTTGGGTAAGGTACAAAACAATTGATGAATGGAATAAAAACTTTTTACAGAAAACTCTTGGTAAGTTAATTCCTACATTAAAAAAAGATGGAATATTGGCAGTGAATATTGCAGATGTTTATAATCCAAAAGAAAAAGATTATTTCGATATCTGTAATCCTATGAATGAATTTTTAGAATCAAAAGGATTAACTTACTATGGATGTATCGGAATGGAAATGACCAAGAGATTCAATTCAGGTGGTGCAGGAAATGCAAAGAGTGAATACTTTGAAGAACATCTTAAGGAAAAAACTAAAGATACATCGAATATTGCATTTGGTGAACCAATTTGGATTTGGAAAAAATAGTAAAAATAATTTGGATATATCACATCACTATCCAGATTATTTAAAATATGTAAAGAAATAAGATATATGAAAAAGAAAAACGGATTAAGATACAAGAATTGTAGGATAGAATTCACACCTACTGAGACACTTACGGGTTTGGTAACAATAGAGAAGACGCCGGCAAGGTTGAAAAAGTTGTTAAACAAGAGATACGTGAGTTTGGATAAGGCAAAGATAGCAATTGACTATCACAGAGCTATGCACATTATCAACGATACGAATATCAAAAGCCCAACTGGTGACTTAGCAGGGGCGGTAATCATAGACGAAGAATAATGAGTGGTACATGTAACGGTGGTGCAGCCATACCAAACTATACAGCAAGAGCAGAAGCTCATAATAGAGCTTCAACTGATGCAAGACGATATAAGTTATCTTCTGAGCAGAGTGAATTTTTGGTGAGAGTACATAAGTTAGCATGTGATATACAACGTCATGATGAACTATGTTACGCACAAAGTGTTAAACCATTTTCGGAACTAGCCAAGAGAGTCATTGAACTAGGATATTACAATGAAACCGAACGTGATACATTAAAGACAGTACGCAGATGGTATATAGTAAATAAGAATTGCTTACACACAACCGAATACAACGATGAGTTCGACATATAAATTAACCAATAAGCAAGATGTATTTTTGAAGATAGTAAAGCATCTATCTCACGAACTTAGTAAACTCGGACATAACTGTCGGGGTATCAATTCGTTGGCTAGTATCATATTGAGTGTTGGTAGTTATGAGGAAGATGATAAAATTAATTTGAACGCAATCGGTGTTTGGTATATGACAAATAAGTATGTGATTAGTAAGGGCAAATCATATATCACTATATACGATATACAGTATCCCGCTAAATAACGGTACTAATAACAAAAAGACTACAGCATATAATATACAAATGTAAACAGAAGAATATACAAATGTAAACAGAAGAATATACAAATGTACATAATATACAAGATACAAGAAGCAGTAGTATTCACACTACAATTCATATGCTTCATTTACCTACTAATAGTATGGAGAATCAAAGCCAATAAATAACAGTAAAACTTAGCGAGGTTTCTCGCAACCAGCAAATTTGAAAAAAGATGAAATCGGGTAATGGCTCTTTTCCTTCAGATGATGGCTTTTTTCTCCTTCAACTTAATATATACGTATATAGTAGTGTAGTAACGATACTGAGAGTACACATAAATAAACTGATAAAATGAAAAATTTAATATTAATAATACTGATTAGTATCGGTATAGCCTCATGTGGATATCGCAAAGAGGTAAGTGTAACGATAATGAAACCATTAGAATCATACATAGTACACACGAAGATAACATACGTTCCATTCGGGCCAAACGAAACTGTATTCTCGGATGCTAACTATGTGAAAACCAATAACATAGATAGTGTTGTGTTACGAGAGTATCAGAGAATGGATACTATCATAGGTGAAATAAAAAGATTAAAACAACTGAAAAACAATAACGAATAAAATGGAATGTAAAAACTGTAAACACGAAACACCAAGAAATAGTTTACGTTGTCAAGGTTGTTTAAAATATAGACACTTTGAACCAAAACATAAACATGATTGGAATTTAGTACCTATTGGAACTTCATGGAGATTCAAATGTTCTGAATGTAATTGGGTAATGTAAAAATAAAAGAAATGGAAAATTTCAAAACATACGGATGCTTGGTACTCGCTTTGTTATCAGCCTTTATATTAGGTTGTTACACAATGGGTGTACAGTACAACATTAAACCAGTAGAAGTACACCAATGGGTATTAACATCAGTATTCGGTTTGATGTTTTTAATAATTGGTATCAGTAAACTAAAAAGGAAGAATTAAAGTCTCAACTAAATTTATAAGATATGAATAAAATAAAAGAAGAACCATTACCAGATGATTATCCAGTATACGGTGATTACTTGTATGTATGTGATGGTAAGGTAATTAGAAGTGATGTGTTCGGTACAGTAGCCACATTAAAACACGACCTGAGAAGTTACCATAAACTAGAAGCAAAAGTAATAACTAAATATATACACGAATGAAAAGAAAATGCAGTATCGAACGATACGATACAACAATAACAGAACCACCATTTCTAACAATACCGTTAGATGAATGTGAGGTAGATGAACCAGAAAACATGGATATTTACGATGATAGATTTTCACTCATATTAAGACGAGCATGTTTCTATAAAGGATATGATTTTAAATTCTATTCGCCATCAAGTGATGAAGGTATTGATTATAAACTAGTTGTATATTAAAAAAAGTAAACATTGATTGGTAACAATATGAATGAAACGGAAATTAGGGATTATTTAGAAAATAATCTGAAAAGCCATAAAGATAATATTATGGATAATAACGATAGGCTTGTGTGGATTACTGATGTAACCGATGTTGTAATAAACTTAGTTTCACAACTATCAACGCCTCTGGAAAGAGCCCAAAAAATTAATTTAAAACGACATGGAATTTAAAAAAATTAAAAAAGGTGATTACGTAACATGGTCTGCTGAAAGAATGTTTAAGGGGTGGAACACATTTGGAAAGATTGTATCCAAGAACACCAAAGAGATTGTTATACTAACATATGATGATTTCACCGAAACCATATTAAGTAAAGGTGGTGATGCAATAAAGAAAGAAATGCAACTCGCTGATAAAGAGGATGTTGAGAATTACTTGATTGATGTGGCACGAGAATTGGAAATTGAACGAATCAATATCAAATCGGAATTAAAAAGAATTGATAAAGAGATATTGAAATATAAAGAATTCGAAGTATGACAAACAAAGAAATACTGAAAAGTATAAGAGAGGATAGACCTAAACAAGTTATTAATAAGGTACAATCCTTTAAGAAAAACAAACACGGATTCTACGATGTCCTAGTTGATATGGAGGGTACGTTTTTTGAAACCAAAGTATTACATGTAACACAACTGTTACCATACCCAGTTTCAGAGTATGAAAAGTTAAGTAAAAAAGACCGTAACATTTGGTGTGAAAATAATATCTAATGAAAGTAAAATACGAAATATTAAATTTGAACAGCAATATGGTTCATACAGTAGGTCAATTAAAGTTGGATAGATTACTATTTAGTAAAAAGATTTATTATCACCATACGTTAGAAAAATTTGTATATTATAGAAAAAAAAGACATGAGTAAAAAATTACATATAGGAGATGCATTCGACTGGTTGGATAAAGTATATGCATCATGTGAAACTAATCACCAACTTAAATCATTCATAAACTTAGTTAATAACTTTAAGCAAATGTACGCATATGAGATAAACACATATAATGCATATGCTGATAGGTTTAATAAAATTCGTAAAGATAGTTACACATTAAGAAAAGATGATTTATCATGACAACAGAGAAAAAATGTAAAAGATGTAATGGTATGGGAATTATACGTGAAATGAATGATGATGAAGAACGTGATTATCACGACAATTATTGGTAAACAAACGAGATATGAAATTAAAAGATTATGCAATTAAAGCCTTTAATGAGGGCAGTGATAATTTCGGTGAAAGAGTCACGGGTGAGGTTAACGAATTAAACTACTCACAGAAAATGGATTACTATTCAATGACAGTATTTCTATTAGAGGGTAAAGATTACACACACCAATCAACATCGGGTATTGGATTCTATCTATCAGATGACAAGAGTACACTTGAAGTATGTTCCGGCCATATGTTGGGATGGAAAATCCCAGTTACCGCAGATATCCAACAAGAATTAAACGAAGCTAATATAACAGAATACTAATATGAAAATAAATTACAAAGCAGTTATAGATTATGGGTTCAAGGTAGAACCACAAACCGATGATGTGTATTATGACCAATATGGTTATAACTGGAATATAATCACATTAGATTTAACCAAGAAGATATACCTTGATTGGGATCAAACAACACAACTATGTGAAATGATTCGTATAGATAATAACAGAGAATGTAATATCATGGCAAGGTTACCAATACGTGATGTAGCTCACTTAGAAGAAATAATAGAATTTTATGGAAAACTTTAAGATGGATAACTTAGTACAACGGTATGGTGTTGATGAACACGGTGTACGGTATAAAAAAATATACATAAATTATGTTGACCACGAAACAGAACCATCGTTATGTGATTGTTGTAATGAAACAAAACAATGCGCACATTTCTTTATGTTGTGTGGCGATGCATCAATCATATGTAAGAGTTGTTTGAAACTCATGTCAAGTGTATTTTAACTAAAAATAAAAGAATAATATGGGACATATATTTTGTAAAGAATGTACTGAAGCGATGACATACTCGCTTGAATGTATGTGTAGTAATGACATCATAGATGAGGTATCCGAATATGGATGGGAACTTATTGATGATCATTGGTACTGTGAAGATTGTATACCAAAGGAAGAAATTGATACAACTTCGGTAAAAGAAGAAATTAAGAACGCGGTGTTAAAAGGTTACGTATCTGGATTACGTGATATGAATCTTATAACAGCAACCGAGGTAGCGTATAAGGAAGCTAATAGAATAATAAAGTTATGGGAACATTTGAAGTAACAGTAATAAAAGAAACAATCACGCCGTTGTACCTTACAACGGCATCTAGTGATCCAAAAACAGGTTATGTTAAACCAAGCGGTTATATCAGAACCATATACTATACAAAATAATGAAAAAATATAACCTACCAATTGACTACACTAAAATAAGTAGTAAAGATAGAAGGTTAGTACGAGAACAATACGTCAGAGAACAAGATAACAATTGTATGTATTGTGGTACAAGTTTATCATTATCAGCACCAACCGAAGTAACGGATAAACAAATTGATTGGAGTTTGTTTCCACCATTCTTTTTGAGACATCCAATTCATCTACAACATAATCATGATACAGGTATGACAGAGGGTGCTGTACATAGTTATTGTAATGCGGTTATGTGGCAATACGAAGGTAGATAATAAAACAAAATTATAAATGACAACGGATGAACTTATAGAAACATTACAACAAATATTATATGAGGCTGACAGACTAAATTCAGGTAACGTAGCACATAAACGGGCACATATAATAACAGGTATTCGATTGATATTGGATGATTTGAATACTACTAAAATAAAAAAATAAGATATGATCATAGGCGTGGATTTTGACGGAACTTGTGTAACACATGAGTATCCAGTAGTAGGTAAAGATATAGGAGCCGTTCCTGTATTGAAACAATTAGTTAAAAACGGTCACCAACTTATACTTTTCACAATGAGAGGTAATGCCGATGGTGGAATGATACAAGATGCAATAGACTGGTTCAAAGATAATGAAATTCCTTTATATGGAATTAACAAAAATCCGACACAACATATGTGGACAAATAGTCCAAAAGCATATTGTCAATTATACATT
>Ga0209658_1000371_pt1 | contig 33908 bp, 40 predicted proteins | sample SaaInlV_150m_DNA_6_FD_184656 | JGI IMG/M metagenome (GOLD analysis project Ga0209658, IMG submission 184656) | Marine microbial communities from expanding oxygen minimum zones in the Saanich Inlet - SI037_S4LV_150m_DNA (SPAdes) (version 2) | ecosystem: Environmental > Aquatic > Marine >...
GCCTTTCATTTGATTTCTTTCAGCTCCATTTAATGGCTGCCTTCTGTTGTCTAAACAATCGGAAACATCTCCCAACTTTTTCTCTTCCCAATCAGGAAAATCACTACCATCATCAGCCTTAAAACGAATGGCTTGACTGAAGATTTGTTGCATTAATCCTTTTTTATACTCACCAAGTAGTTCTTGCTTTTTACTTAGTTGCTCAATTTTGTTATCTACTGCGGTTAGAAATGCTGCGATTTTTTGTTGTTCTGGTTTTGAGGGATATTTAACTTTATAACTTGAGATTTGAGGAGCTGTTAACTGTGGCACCCCTGTACTTTCGACGAACAAGTTAAGTTGATTAAGTTGATTCTCCCAGAACTTTACATCAGCATCTTTTATCGGATTTAATACTAAGAGCCTCACTATAGGATAAAAAGGCTCCAATCTTACGTGTGCTATACCAATATTCACACCTCTACCTGCTACTGTTACTACATTAGCCTCTGATTTATATAGATTTGAATATCCATACAATCCTTTTGCTTTTTCAGCATTAGCATAAATAGGGTACGGAAACCCATCTGTTTTTATTTGGCTAACATTCTCAGTTTTTATATCTCCACCAGCAGATACTTTAAATACCTTTCCAACTTTAGACTCTTCCCACTCATTACTAAACTCGGGAAACCTCAACTGTGGAATATTAGCTACTTCGCCCATCTCAATCAAAACGGTTTAGCAATACCCAGCTCATCACAGAAGCTGGCAATGGTGTTATCAGTCTCAAGCATCTGCGTATCAATGGCTTTAAGTTCAGCAGATACTACGTCTAAATCAATCGGCTCTTCTTCCTCAAAGGTATCAACATATCTTGGAATGTTTAGGTTGTAGTCGTTCTCTTTCACCTCATCGAGTGAGGCAAGATAAGAATACTTATCGATGGTTTCACGACTCTTGAATGTATCAATAATCTTGGCAACATTCTCATCAGTCAGATAGTTCTGAGCTTTAACCTTTTCAAACTCATTTGATGCATCGATGAATAAAATATTGCCACTGTCTTCACGACACTTTTTAAACACCAAAACACAAACAGGTATTCCAACCCCGTAAAATAATCCAGCAGGCAAACCAATGACCGCATCAAGATAGTTTTTATCTTCAATCAGATACTGGCGAATACGTCCTTCAGCTCCGCCACGAAACAACACGCCGTGAGGCAGTACAACTGCCATTGTTCCGTTTTCATCAAGCTGGTGAATCATATGCTGAACAAAGGCATAATCAGCCTTGGTTATCGGCGCTAATACTCCATACTGAGAAAACCTATCATCACTCATATTGAGTGGGTTATGGTGACCTCTCCAGTGGGCAGAAAATGGAGGATTAGCAACTATAGCCTCAAAACGTTCATCGATATGCTGTGGATGCTCTAAAGTATCCTCTTGCTTAATATCAAACTTACGATAGTGAACATCGTGAAGAATCATATTCATTCGAGCAAGGTTGTAAGTGGTACGGTTTAACTCCTGACCGTAGAAATTAGACACATCATCCACTTCTTTAGCTACACGCAATAGTAACGAGCCTGAGCCACAAGTTGGGTCGTACACGCCCTTAAGTTTACTCTTGCCAGTGGTTACAATCATAGCCAAGATTTTAGATATTTGTTGAGGTGTATAGAACTCTCCGCCTTTCTTGCCAGCACCCATAGCAAACTGCCCGATTAGATACTCATACGCATCACCCAGCACATCAGATTCGATGTTATCAAGGTCAAAGTTAATTTGGTCTAAGTGGAATAAAATCTTGGCGATAAGCGAGTTTTTCGCTTTTTCAGTTTTTCCTAACTTTTTAGATGTTAAATCTAAATCATCAAACAAGCCTTCAAAGTCATCTTCCGACTCGTGTCCCATTGTACTGCGTTCAATATTATTAAGAATTTTCGTTAGGTCATCAAGGATAAAGTTATCAGTATCGCCATTACCACGCTTGGCAATCTCACCAAATAGCTCAGACGGCTTTAAGAAATAACCCAGCTTCTCAACCGATTCATCTTTAATCGCATCAAGATACTCAGCGCCATCAGTACTGTCTTCATCAAGTGACAGGTAAGTGATACCGTCTTCAGCTAATAGCTTGTTGGCATAGCTCGCCATCTTCTCAGACAGGTACTTGTAAAAGATAAACCCAAGGATGTAATCCCTGAACTCATCCGCATCCATCTTGCCACGCAACTCGTTGGCAATATCCCACAGCTTTTGCTCTAATTGTTTTTTGTCTTCGTCGCCCATTTATCGGATTTTTTTAGTATTAATTTGGATTATTTTAACCCTCAACAATCCTAACGTTATTAAATATCTATTTAAATTACAAACTAAAATAAGACGCTAATTTTTGCGAGTATTTTGTTTTTACACAAGGCATTTTCAAGCGAGTGAAGGAGTATAGATAATCTATATGACTGATTGAGCGTAGAAAATAACACAGTATTCTGTTTAATACCCCCTTAAGGGGTAGAAAAGCAAAATAAGAAGCACAAAACAGTATAAAATACCCACTCCCTTGCTTGATCACATGGTGTGGCAAGCTATTTTATAATAACCATAAGGAGAAAGACTCATGAGACACTATGAGATTGCACTAATTGTGCACCCTGACCAATCGGCTCAGGTAGGTACGATGATGGACAAATACAAAGAAATGATTACTGCTGACGGCGGTAGCATTCACCGCGAAGAAGACTGGGGTCGTAAACACCTAGCTTATCCAATTGATAAAATTTATAAAGCACATTACTTAATGATGAACATTGAGTGTGGTCAGGAAACCCTTGACAAGCTAAATTACAACTTCCGTTTTAACGATGCTATTTTAAGAAATTTAATTATTTCTAAAAAAGTAGCGATCACTGAGCCTTCAGCTATGATGACTGCTAAAGACGAAGATAAAAAACCGGTTAGAAGATAGGAGATTATTATGGCTAAGCAACAGAAAAGAAAACGCAGACCTCTAATTAAAGTTAATACTTTTTGTCGTTTTACGGCAGCGGGTGTTAAAGAGATTGACTATAAAGATGTGGATGTTTTGTTAAAGAACATTGACGAAGGTGGCAAAATTACACCATCAAGAATGACTGGCACTAGTGCTAAGTTCCAGCGTCAATTAACGACTGCAATCAAAAGAGCTAGATTTTTAGCATTGATTCCTTACACTGACAAACACAAGAAATAGGAGTTAATCATGCAAGTAATTTTATTAGAAAAAATTGGTAAATTAGGTAACTTAGGTGATTTGGCTAACGTTAAATCAGGCTATGCTCGCAACTTCTTAATCCCACAAGGAAAGGCCAAACCAGCAACAACAGCTAACATGGCTGAGTTTGAAGCAATCAAGGCTGACTTACAAGCAAAAGAAGCGGCAGCTTCTAAAGAAGCACAGACTAAAGCAGATGCTATGTCAGGTGTTGTTTGTACTATTAAAGCAAATGCAGGTGATGAAGGTAAACTGTTTGGCTCTATCGGCACAGCTGATATCGCAGCAAGTTTAGCAGCTAGTGGCCATGAAGTTGAAAAACGTGATATCAATATGCCAGAAGCGATTCGCTTTGTTGGTGAATACGATATTAGTGTGACTTTACACGCTGATGTTAATGTTGATGTTAAGGTGGTAGTTGAGGCTTCAGAAGACGAAGAATAACTAACCTTTAAACTCAAAAATTGCGTTAAAATTAAAACCCTCGAGAGAGGGTTTTTTATTATCTAAAACAACGCAAATGGACATCGAAAACGCTAATATACCGCCAAATTCACTTGAATCAGAGCAATCTGTACTTGGTGGATTACTACTACACAACGAAGCTTGGGAACAGGTGGCTGATGCCTTAACAGCTGATGATTTTTATAATGCCTCTCACCGACTTATTTTTAATGCCATTGCCTTGCTTTTAGAGCATGACAGCCCTGCCGATATTCTTACGGTTAAAGAGCGATTAAAAAAAACAGGTGAAGAAGAATCAGTTGGTGGCTTTGCTTATCTTTCACAAATTGCTGAAAGCACACCCAGCATATCTAATATTCAAACTTATGCAAAACACGTGCGCGAGCTTTCTGTTTATCGTCAGCTTATTATTGCCAGCCATGAAATTGCAGATACCGCTTATCGCCCAAAAGAGATTGAATTACAAGAGTTAATTGACCTATCTGAAAGAAAGATATTTAACATCGCCGAACAAATCACTCGCGGAAAACAGGATGTGGTTAATGTTAAAACCATTCTCAAAGATGTCACTAACCAAGTTCATGAATGGGTTGATAATGCTGGATCAGTTACTGGTTTAGAAACTGGATTCACAGAGCTAGACAATATTACCTCAGGCTTGCAAAAAGGTGATTTGATTATTATTGCAGGTCGCCCTTCAATGGGTAAAACTGCTTTTGCTATGAATATTGTCGGCAATGTCGCTATAGAGCAAAACAAACCTGTATTGGTGTTTTCACTAGAGATGCCGACTGAAGCACTAACACTGCGTATGATTTCTTCATTTGGTCGAATTGACAGCAAAAAAATACGCTCTGGCGACATGACAGAAACTGACTGGAATAGCTTTAATCATGCGGTTAGAGCACTAGAAAGTAACGATATTTTGATTGACGAAACGCCATCGATCACCCCAACAGAGATTCGCGCAAAAGCGCGTCGAATTAAAAGACAATATCCTGAGTTATCACTAATTATGGTGGATTATCTTCAGCTAATGACGGTACATGGCAAGAGTGAAAATAGAGTACAAGAAATATCTGAGATTTCTCGTTCACTTAAAGCTTTAGCCAAGGAAATCAACGTACCAGTGATTGCATTATCTCAGCTTAATCGTGGTGTTGAGTCTCGACCTAAAGCTGGTAAGGGGCGTATGCCACAAATGTCTGATTTACGTGAATCAGGCTCTATTGAACAAGATGCAGATATTATCGGTTTTGTTTATCGTGATGAGCAATACCATGACGACACTTATTCCAATCCAGAAGAAGTAGGCAAAGCTGACTTAAAAATCGCCAAACATCGTAATGGTGAAACTGGAAAGATTGAGCTTGCATGGATTGGGCAATACACAACTTTTGAAAATTATACAAAAAACGATCAGTTTCCTCATGACTATAATCAAAATCAGCCTGATCCGGATCAATTCCCACCTGATAATGACAGTATGACTTTAATGTAGTTTTTTGGTATGCGTGCTAAAGCTTTAATTTCACAATCAGCGTTAACTCATAATTTATCTATTGTTAAAAAACTAACGCCTGGCGCTAAAGTGGTGTCTATGATTAAGGCCAACGCTTATGGTCACCATCTAGATTGCATTCATCCATTAATTAATAACTCAGATATGTTGGCTGTTAGTGAATTATCAGAAGCTATTAAATTACGAGCCATTACTGATCGCCCTATCTTGTTACTATCGGGCATATTTTCAGAAGATGAACTGCAACAAGCGATTGATTTAGGTTGCCATATTGTTGTGCACCACACATCACAAATAGCCATTGTTAACAACACCCAGCAAATGGTTAATATTTGGCTTAAGATTGACACTGGCATGCATCGATTAGGCTTGTCTGCCAATGACTATAAAGAATGCTTGCCTTTGCTTAAGGACAACCCTTTAGTGGAGGTTGCCTGCATCATGAGTCACTTTGCTTGTGCAGATGAAATTGAGCATCCTATGAACGAAGCTCAGCTTAACGATTTTCAGACGTTAACAACCCAAACAGATGTTCGCTCTATGGCAAATTCTGCTGCGATTTTATCTCAAGCAGAAACAACCTTTGATTTTGTACGCCCCGGCATTATGCTTTATGGCGCCTCTCCGTTTAACACGCCTAGCGATCAACTCAAACCAGTAATGAAACTATCTGCACCCATCGTTTCAATAAAAACCCTACAAGCAGGTGAATCGGTCGGTTATGGTGCTACTTGGATAGCGAATATAGATACCACTATAGCTATTGTTGGTATCGGCTACGGGGATGGCTACCCTAGACACGCTAAAAATGGCACACCAGTATTGATCAATGGTGTTTTATGCTCGCTGGTCGGTCGTGTATCGATGGATCTAATTTGTGTAGATATTGGTACAACAAAAGTCAATGTTGGTGATAATGCCATTTTATGGGGCGATGATAAACTACGTGTTGAAACTGTTGCCACTTACAGTGGTACCATTTCTTATGAACTATTAACTGGTGTTAGCAGTCGTGTAGAGTTTGTACAGCATGCCTAGGTTAATCCAAATTAGCGATTGCCATATTGATGACCAGCCTATGGTCATGGGGGTTAATTCACAGGACAATCTTAAGAAAATTATTCAACAAATCAGCCTTGTTGATTTTGACGCTTTATTAATTAGTGGCGATTTAACCCACAACGGAGGTATTAAATCTTACCAAATTTTAAAAGAGATATTACTACCCATTAAAAAACCAATGTTTGTTATTGCTGGTAATCATGATAATGCTAACAACTTAAACCAATGCTTTAGTAAAAATTTATTCGAATCTTTTACATTGGGTAATTGGGAAATTATCACTATTGATTCTATACAAAGCAACAAAACCAGTGGATTGGTTACCCAGACAGCGCTTGAAAAACTAGATTTAATGCTTTTAAAATCTCAATCAGACAATATTATTGTTACTCTGCATCACCCTATTGTTCCCATGAATAGCAGTTGGGATGACGAACTATCACTGGAAAATCCACAAGATTTATTCCAAGTTTTGGATCAACATTCCAAAATACATGCTGTTGTATTCGGACATGCGCACGAAGCAGCTGAATTTTCACACGTCAACTTCAATATTATTTCATGTCCTTCTACCGCCCTACAGTTTAACCAGGAGCAGAGGGTTGGATATAATGAGTTTAATCTTAATAATAACGGCACGATTAACCATAAAATACAATGGATTTAGAATCTCAATATTTACACGATTTATATAATTCTAATCAGTCCAAAACATATAGTGATGTTGCACACCTATTTGAGTTGAATTATCAAAAAATACTCAAACTAATACCGCTACTTAAGCAGACTAATTACGACAGCATTATTCACCACGATCAGTTATCAGACCTGCATTTAATTATTGACCAACGATTTACCCATACGGGTATTTACACATTAACACACATACTTAACGGCAATATTCGCAAACCTGATATTAAATTTAAAATCTATTTTGATGTGCAGTTGCTAGAGGTTATCTCTGTTTGCAATGAAACCACACTTAATAGCGATCATCCGTATTTAGCACAGTGCAGTGATATGAATATAAAATGGGAGTTAAATCTATTTATTGAAAGGTGGCTAGATTATTGTTTGGATAAATATCAAGGAAAATCATGGCAGACGCTGTAAACCCAAAAGCTGAAGGAAAACTGGTTGTTGCAATTTCATCGAGAGCTTTGTTTGACTTGGACGAATCACATCAGATATTTAAAGAACATGGCGTAGAGGCTTATGCTAAACACCAAGAAGAAAATGAAGATGTAATTTTAAAACCTGGTGTTGGATTTACGCTGGTTAAAAAACTGTTAAATCTTAATACCAAGCAAAATCCAATTGATGTTATCTTACTCTCTCGCAACAGCGCCGATACCGGCTTGCGTATCTTTAATTCGATTGAGCACTATGGTCTTAACATCTCACGAGCAGCCTTTACTCGTGGCGAAAGCACACACACTTTGGTAGGTGCCTTTGAGGCAGATTTATTTTTATCAAGTAATTATCAAGATGTGCAAAAAGCATTAGAATCAGGCTTTGCAGCAGCCTCTATTGTTGGCTCTGGCTCAAATGATTCTCACGACACACAACTGCGTATCGCTTTTGATGGTGATGCTGTCATCTTCTCAGATGAGGCGGAAAAAATATACCAAGAAAAAGGCATTGAAGCCTTTGAAGAAAATGAAAAAAATTCAGCCAATGTTGAACTTAAGGCAGGTCCTTTTAAATGCTTTTTGAAATCATTGCATAAAATCCAATCTGCTTTTCCTGTGGAAAACAACCCTATTAGAACAGCCCTAGTGACAGCGCGCTCTGCCCCCTCACACAAACGCGTGATTCACACCATGCGTGAATGGGGTATTCGTATTGATGAATCTTTCTTTTTGGGCGGGCTGGATAAAGGTGTTTTTTTAAAAGAATTTGGCGCAGATATCTTTTTTGATGATCAGCATTCACATTGTGAATCTGCCTCTCAATATGTGCCAACTGGGCATGTCCCAAGTGGAATTTCTAATTCGTGAAATTTGACACTAAAGCATTTTTTTCTAGCTCTGGTTCAACCGCTAAAATCATTCTTGCTACCGTTGTTCCTTATTTTTTATTAGCAGAGCTGTTATTGTATTTTGAGTTAATGCCTGTTATTGCTCAAATATTTACACCTTTTACTACTTTACTTAACTTACCACCAGAAGCGGCATTAGCTCTAGCATCTGGGGTGTTTCTTAATTTATATGCAGCCATTGCCTTTGCTGCGCCGTTAGGTCTAAGCGTCTACGATTGGACAGTACTAGGTCTATTTCTTGGCGTACTTCACTCGATCCCTGTTGAATCAGCCATTATGAAAAAACTGGGTGTTGGCTGGATAAAATCAGTGAGTTTTAGGCTGGTTATGGCATTTGTGGTATTAACACCTTTGTTAATCATTCCAGCAGAGATATTATTTGAAAACCCTGGCGAGGTTACTAATGCTTTATATCAAACAACTTCAATAATGCCTACAAATTTCACTGATTTTTTATTACAAAAAATTTATGAATCAATTTTACTTTCAATAGAAATTATTATTTTAGTTAGTCTGGTTATTTTTATCGTCACCCTAATCAAAGGACTAAGTCTCTTGCAAAAGTTTGATCATCATTTAAGTGCGATAATGGCTCTAATAACCGGTGTTTTAATTGGCATTACTTATGGTGCTGGCGTCCTCTTAAAAGAGGCAAAATACATGAGCAAACAACAAGTAATCTCCGTATGTTACTTTTTAATGGTGGCTCACGCCATTATTGAAGACACACTGCTGTTTGTATTTTTTGGAGCCGATGTCTTTCTACTTGTTAGCATTCGATTATTTTTTGCTACTATTGTATTTTTTATCATCTCTGTTTATTACAAAATAGGTCGGACTTAAACGAGGTAAAGCCTTACAATTGTCGGTAAAATAACTTAACTATTTTTTTATAACAGCTATGTCTAACAAAATCCAAGCCATTCGTGGAATGAACGACCTACTACCCAAGGACTCTGCCTTATGGTTGTCGCTAGAAAAAACAATCTTTGATTTGTTTATCTCTTATGGCTTTAAAAATATTCGCACACCCATTGTTGAAAAGACTGATACTTTTTGTCGTGCGATTGGTGAGGCGACTGACATTGTTGAAAAAGAAATGTATTCTTGGAGAGAGTCTAGTGGTGAAAGCTTAAGTTTAAGACCCGAAGGTACTGCGGGTTGTGTACGCGCCATGATTGAGCACAATCTACCTAGAGAAGGCATTCAAAAAGTCTTTTATCAAGGTGCTATGTTTAGACACGAGCGCCCTCAAAAAGGTCGTTACCGTCAATTTCACCAAGTGGGTGTTGAGGTGTTTGGTACCGATACTGCAAAAATAGACGCTGAACTCATGGCGATGACACACTCACTGTGGCAAAGTCTTGGTTTAAAAAACGTTACTTTAGAAATTAACACTCTAGGTTCAGCCGAAGCGAGAGCGAATTATCGCTCGGTATTAGTAGATTATTTCACCCAGCACAAAGACCAGCTAGATGAAGACTCCACACGACGTTTATCATCAAACCCATTGCGTATTCTGGACAGTAAAAATAAAGACATGCAGTCTTTGATTAATGCTGCACCTAAGCTCATGGACCACCTTGATGATGAGTCAAGTAAGCACTTTGATGAATTTAAAGCGTATTTAGAATGCCTGGATATTCCTTACGTTATCAACACGCGATTGGTTAGAGGGTTAGATTATTACAATCGTACAGTTTTTGAATGGACCACAACAGACTTAGGCTCTCAAGGCACGATTTGTGCAGGTGGTCGTTATGATGGCTTGGTTGAAAAAATGGGCGGAAAATCTACGCCTGCAGTCGGATTCGCCTTAGGATTAGAACGCTTGATTTTATTATTAGAAGCGCAAGGTGTTGCTTTAGAGAAATCAGCTCTGTCTATCTATTTAGTTGCACTGGGCGATAATGCGCAGCTCAAGTCTATGCAAATTGCTAAACAACTGCATCACGCACTGCCTAAAGCAATACTTTATAATGACATCACTTTAGGTAGTTTTAAAGCGCAATTTAAAAAAGCAGATAAAGCCAATGCAGATTACGCTTTAATCCTAGGTGAAGAGGAAATACAAAACAATCAAATCGCGATTAAACCACTTAAAGGCCAAGGTGATCAACAAACCATGAGCCTAGAAGATGCGATTCAATATTTTAAGAATTAAGAGAATTATCATATGAAAAATTTCATTGAAGTAGGAAAAACCGAAGACGAACAAGCCGAGCAAATAAAAAAATGGCTTAGAGAAAATGGACCTCAAATTATTGCAGGCATTGTCATGGGTCTGTCAGGCATATGGGGTTTTGACTATTACAACAACTACCAGCATGAACAATCTATTAACGCTCGTACTGCTTATTTGTCTGTTGTTTCAAATCCCAATTCACCAACATTAGCCACTTTACAAAGCGACCACAAAGACAGTGATTATGCACAACAGTCTGTATTAATGATGGCAAAACACGCGGTATCGGCCGGTAATTACCAGCAAGCAATTGAGTACTTATCGCCTTTATTAAAGACTGAAAATGAATTCATTGCAAACACAGCTAAACTAAGGTCAGCTGCTATTTATTTACAAATTGGCAATCATGATCAAGCGCTATCTGTACTTGGCACTGACGAGAATTCAGCCTTTGATGCTTTGTACAACCATACTAAGGGCGATATTTATTTAGCACAAAACAACATTGATTCTGCTAAAAAACATTACCAGTTAGCCTTAGGTCAGTTATCAAACGATTCAGAATTAAGTAATTTAATTCAAATCAAATTAAACGACCTTAATTAACGCTCTTTTGCATCATGGGCTTACCTGTCATCTCATTAGTTGGACGTCCAAACGTAGGGAAGTCCACTCTATTTAATCGCTTAAGTAAATCACGCCAAGCCTTGGTGTCTGATTTTGAAGGGCTAACGCGTGATCGTCAATATGCAGAGGTTTTGTTAGATGACGAAAGCGAAACTTTTGTTACTATTATTGACACCGGTGGTTTAACTGGTGATGACAATGTGGTTGATAGTGGCATTCAAGGACAAGTATTAAGCGCCTTAGAAGAGTCTGATATTATTTATTTTATTGTCAGTGCTAGAGATGGTGTTATCGGCTTAGATCAAGAAATTGGCACGCAATTGCGTCGACTCAAAAAAGACATTGTTTTGGTTTGTAATAAGGCTGAAGGATTAAACCCTGGCCTAGCAGCAGAATTTTATGAATTAGGTTTGGGAGAGCCGATTTTGATTGCAGCTGAACATGGTCAAGGTATCGAAGAATTGATCGACCACACATTACCACTCCTACCTCAGATAACCGATGATGACGAAATCGATGATGATGTTGAAGGTATTGCTGTTGCAGTACTAGGTAGGCCCAATGTGGGAAAATCTACACTGATTAATCGTATCTTAGGTGAAGAACGCGTACTGGCAATAGACCTACCAGGCACTACCCGTGACAGCATTTATATTCCTTTTGAACGTGAGGGGCAAAAGTACACACTAATTGACACTGCTGGTATTCGACGCAAGCGATCTACCCATGAAAAAATTGAAAAATTCTCAATCATTAAAGCCATTGATGCTCTAGAAAAATCACACGTGGTTATCCTGGTACTAGATGCGAGTGAAGGTGTGACCGAACAAGATGCCACCCTACTTGGTATGATCGCCGATAAAGGCAGAGCTTTAATGATTGCCATTAACAAATGGGATGGGCTAGATGAGTATCAAAAAACTGAAGTAAAGCGCAAACTTGAAGTTAAGCTCTCGTTTGTCAATTATGCCAGCGTGCATTACATTTCTGCCTTACATGGCTCTGGCGTAGGCAAGCTATTTTCCCCTATTCAAAAAGCCTACCAAAGTGCAGGCGAGAAACACCCTACTTCATTACTAAACAAAATATTAGAAAAAGCCAACCAAGGGCATCAGCCACCACCGGTTAAAGGCAGACGTCTAAAGATTAAGTACGTCAACCAATCTGATGTATTCCCGCCGACCTTTACATTTCATGGCAATCACTTACAAAGTGTGCCAAATGCCTATGAACGCTATTTAAAGAATCTATTCATGAGAGAGTTAAAACTCACTAATACGCCGATTAGAATGGAATATAGAAGTGGTGAAAATCCTTTTAAAGACAATAAAAACGAACTAAATGCTAGGCAAATTGTTAAAAAGCGTCGTCTAATGCAGTTTATTAAGAAGCGGAAGAAGCGCTAGAATAGCTCGCCTCTTTTGTATTTTTATCCAAGCTAATCATTAATTCACAATACGAATTTTCTAAAATCTTGGCTTGAGATGGGTCATCACTACAGGCGCAGCCTGATAACACTTCACAAAAAAACACGCCAGTTTTTACCTTGATCGTATCTTCGTTTTCGGAACTAGATAAGATAATTGCTTCAATCGTTGTTTGGTCGATCACTGCACTATGATTACAACAATCTTTTAAGGGTAGTACACCGAGTTCGAGCGACTGAACGGCTTGCTTAAAGTGTTGAGGAAACTCATCAGTTCCCCAATACTTTAAAGCCTGATCAAACATTACGAAGATAAAATCAGATTGTGCGCCTTGCTAGCAGCATTGATAAAGCTTTCAAACAATGGGTGGCCATCGCGCGGGCTAGAGGTGAATTCCGGATGGAATTGACAAGCCACAAACCAAGGATGATCTTTGATTTCAACCATCTCTACCAATGTGCCATCAATAGAGCGACCAGAAATTGTCATCCCTGCTTTTTCAATCTTTCCAATGAGCTGGTTATTAACTTCATAACGATGACGATGACGCTCAGTAATAACATCTTTGCCATAAATTTCCCTGGCATTTGTACCTTTAACCAACGCACATTCCTGCCCACCTAAACGCATAGTACCGCCAAGATCAGAATCTTCGTCTCGTGTTTGCACACTACCATCTTCTTCTTGCCATTCAGTAATCAAGCCAACCACTGGATAAGGGGTCTCTTCATTAAATTCAGTACTATTGGCGTTTGTCATGCCTGCCATGTTTCTAGCATATTCAATTACCGCTACTTGCATACCTAAACAAATACCCAGATAAGGTACGTTGTTTTCACGCGCAAATTGCACGGTTGCAATCTTACCTTCGACACCACGATTACCAAAACCACCTGGTACCAATATGGCGCTCATTTCACTTAAACAATCAGTGCCATTTTTTTCAATTTCTTCGGAATCAAAATAATGAATATTAACTTTGGTTTTTGTATGTACACCCGCATGAAGCAATGATTCAGACAATGACTTATAAGCTTCGGTCAAATCCATATATTTACCAACCATGGCAATATCAACACTGTGTGTCGGATTCTTAAGCTTATCAACAACACTAGCCCATTCGCTTAAATCTGCATCTTTGCAATTAAGACTGAGTTTTCTAACAACAACGTTATCTAGGCCTTGCTCGTGTAGCGCTTGTGGCACTTTATAAATAGTATCAACATCGAGTGAAGTAAATACCGAACTCTCTTCTACGTTAGTAAATAGTGCAATCTTTTGACGCTCGGCTTCAGGTAATTCTTGTTCTGAACGACAAATTAGAATGTCAGGCTGAATACCAATACCTCTAAGCTCTTTAACTGAGTGCTGGGTTGGTTTCGTCTTAAGCTCGCCCGCCACTTTAATATAAGGCAGTAAAGTCAAATGCACAAATAAAGTATTTTCACGACCAACATCAAGGCTCATTTGTCTAATCGCTTCCAAAAATGGCAAGGATTCAATGTCACCGGCTGTGCCGCCAATCTCCACCAATGCTACATCTGCACCTTCTGCGCCTGCCGTCATTAGTGTTTTTATTTCATTAGTAATGTGTGGAATGATTTGAACCGTCGCACCTAAATAATCACCACGACGTTCGCGCTCGATTACATTTTCATAAACACGGCCTGCGGTAAAGTTGTTTTTCTTACCAAGTTGAATACGCACAAATCGCTCGTAATGACCAAGATCAAGATCAGTTTCAGCGCCATCATTAGTAACAAACACTTCACCGTGTTGGAATGGGCTCATGGTACCAGGATCAACGTTAATATACGGATCCAGCTTAAGCATGGTAATGTTAAGTCCGCGAGATTCTAAGAGTGTAGCTAGAGAGGCTGAAGCAATTCCTTTACCTAAAGAGGAAACCACACCGCCAGTAATAAAGATATATTTTGTTGTCATCGAAAACTAACAAAGTTGAAATGGTTATGATACACAAAACTGTGTAGAATATGGGCGTATTAAATCATAGTAAATATCGATGCAATATAAACAATTTTTTTCGCGCCTATTCTTCTACTTAAAGGCGCATATTGGCAAGCTTATCTTTACTTCGGTAATGATGATGCTAGCAACCGCATTAGAAAGTTCCATCCCTGAAATCACCGGCCGTATTGTTGACGAACTGTTTGCCACCGAACGTAACCAGCAAACCGCTCTAATTTATGCCTTAGCCTTATTTGGTGTGATTGTGCTTAGCTCTATTTTTGCAGTAACCTCTACCGCTGCTAGCTCTTGGGTGTCTAATAAGGTGATCATGGACTTACGCATCGACATGTTTGCCAAGTTATTAAGACTACCAAAATCTTATTTTGATCAACACCCTACTGGTAAAACCCTGTCTAAACTCACCTTTGATGTTGAGCAAATCGCTGCCGCCGCTTCAAGTATTTGGCTAGATTTTATTAAATCATCTATGTCAGTGATTATCTTAATTGGTTATTTGTTTTACAAAAATTGGCAACTAAGCTTAACGCTAATTATCTTATTGCCATTGGTGTATTTAGCAGTCAAACTCTCGTCAAATCGTATGCGCAGCTCATCCCAAAAAGTGCAAAACTCAATGGGTAGAATGACACACCTCTTGGATGAAAATATTTCAGGCAGCTCTTTGGTAAAAATCTATCACGCACAAGATCAAGAAAGCAACAAATTCAACGACCTAATTAAAAACATTCGTCAACAACGATTCAAAGTTGATATGACAGGTGCATTTAATACTGGCTTTGTTAATATCTTAATTGGTTTATCTTTAGGTAGTGTGGTGTATTTTTCATCCACCCTATTAGAGATGAGTGCCGGTGAGTTTTTATCTTTCTTTACTGCTATGGGTATGTTGGTTAAACCAGCTAAAAGCTTGGTAAATATCAACAAACCATTGCAAACCGCCATGGCTGCTGGTGAGAGTGTGTTTGGACTAATTGATGAAGACGAAGAACACAATGACGGCACACAACAACTTAACAGTTCAAAAGGTGCAATTAAATTTAAAGATGTGTCATTTGGTTATTCTGATGATGCCACTGTTTTAAACAACATTAATTTAGATATAAAACCAGGGGAAACCGTTGCGTTGGTAGGGTCAACAGGCAGTGGTAAGACTACCATTATTCAGCTTTTGGCTAAATTTTACTCACCAAACTCTGGTGTTATCACTATTGATGGTACCGATATCAGTAAGTTTGAAGTTGACTCATTACGTTCACAAATTGCTTTTGTTGACCAAAACGTACGTTTGTTTAATGACACGGTTAAAGGCAACATTGCACTCGGTCAAATTAACACCATGAGTGATGCCCAAGTGCAACATGCTGCCAAAGTTTCTAATGCACATGAATTTATTCAAGAGCTTAGTGATCAATTTGACACTGAGATTGGTGAAGATGGCACCAAGCTTTCTGGTGGTCAGCGTCAACGCTTGGCCATTGCCAGAGCTATCGCCAAAGATAGCCCGATTCTTATTCTAGATGAGGCGACTTCAGCACTTGATTCAGCCACCGAAAAACAAGTACAGGCTGCCATTGATGAAATGCAAAAAGATCGTACCACTATTATTATTGCCCACAGATTAAGCACAGTGCAAAAGGCTGACAGAATTGTAGTATTACGTCGTGGTGAGATTATTGAACAAGGCTCACACAAAGATTTGATTAATGCAAAAGGTGAATACGCCTCACTATACAAGCATCAATTTGAAGGCTAGTTTTTAAGCCTTAGTGACAATCATTTTATGCTCTAGCATGTCACGCATAGAGTAACCAATACCACCAATACCGTAGCCAGAATGTTTGCGTCCTGCAAACGGCATCCAATCGACTCTAAAAGTCGTATAATCATTAATCATTACTGCACTGGCTTCTAGCTTCTTAGCCACATCCATTGCCAGTTCAGCATTATCACTAAAAATAGACGATTGGAACGACACATCAAGACTGTTTGCATCTTCAATAGCATTATCAATATCCTTATAGCCGTAAATACACACAACAGGGCCAAAAATCTCTTGGGTGGATACTTTTGAACCCTTGGCTGGGTTAAGCAGTACAGTCGGCTCATAGCTAACTTTATTAATACGTTTGCCGCCAATGATTAAAGTTGCACCTTCGCCAATGGCTTCATTTACCCAGGCTTCAATTCGATCAGTCTCTTTTGGTAAGATTAATGGACCCAAATCACTGTCTTCATTAATCGCATCACCCACCACTTGTTGGGCAGCTACATCGGCAATTTTTTGTGCCAATTCTTGCGCTCGACTCTCAGGTACATATACACGTTGCACTGAAACACAGACCTGACCTGAATGATACATACTGGCTTTTACCACGCCATTAATAAATCCATCCTCATCGGCATATTTGTCCAAAATTAGTGGTGCCACGCCGCCGTGCTCTAGTGCACAACGTGTGCCTGGTGCTAGCTTTGATTTCAAATACCAGCCTACTTTGGCAGAACCAATAAAACTAAAGAAACTCACTCTTGAATCGGTAACTAGTTTTTCTGAATCCTCTCGATTGGTTAACGCGACCTGCATCCAGCCTTTAGGCAAACCTGCTTTTAATGCCAATTCAGCAAGACGCAAACAACATAATGGTGTCACTGCTGCTGGCTTAATAATCACCGGACAACCAGTTGCAATTGCAGGAATTGCTTGATGAATAGATAAATTAAGGGGGTGATTAAACGCACTCACCGCGACTACTACGCCAATCGGCTCTAGAATAGTAAAGGCTGTATGCCCTACACCAGCTGCACTCAAATCCATTGGTATTTCAACGCCTTTGCTACTTTCAATCTCAGTAATGGCAATATGTATGCCATTCACAGCACGAGTCACTTCAACACGCGCATCACGAATTGGCTTACCGCCTTCATTGGCAATTAAGCGCGAAAATTCTTCATGTTCAGCATCAACCAAATCAGCCAATTTTTGCAAAATACGAATACGCTCACTCACACTCAAACAGCCGCCTTTGTGTAAAGCCTGAGCAGTTGATAACATAGCATCTATTTGAGTACTGTCATGCATCTCTAACTCAGCTAATACTGTGCCAGTATAGGCTTGATTAACAATTAATTTTTCTACTGCCATTATCTTGCCTTAATTATCAAATTGTTTTAGATCGTCTAGCAATGTTTTGGTATTTTGAGAATAATCAATCGGTAGATCAATCACATGCACACCCCCTTCATCAAATGCTTTTTCCATAGCTGGCACAAGGTCTTCACTTGCCGTTATCCTATGACCAGTAGCACCATAACTTTGTGCATACATAACAAAGTCTGGATTGTTAAAACTCAAACCAAAATCATCTAATTCTTGAGCGGCTTGCTTCCACTTAATCATGCCATATCCATTGTCATTAAATATCAACACAATCAAATTTAATTTAAGACGAATAGCGGTTTCTAATTCTTGTGAATTCATCATAAAACCACCATCGCCACAAACTGCAAGTACTTGTCGATCAGGATACATCAATGCGCAAGCCATGGCAGTAGGCAAGCCCGCACCCATTGTTGCTAATGCATTATCTAACAATAACGTATTAGGTTGACGGGCATGGTAATGCCTAGCAAACCACAACTTAAACATACCATTATCTAAGGTAACAATGCCATCATCATGCATTACTTTGCGTACGTCTGCTACCACACGCTGTGGTAGCATCGGAAACGATGTATCGTCATCCAGCGCATGAATGGCTTGCCTAATTCTCTCACGAATAGGGGCAACCCATTCGTGATCACAAGCATAACAGCCACTCAATTCTTGAGTTAATCGATCTATTGAGTTACTTATATTGCCAACCACCTCAACTTGAGGATAGTAAATACCTTTAATCTGTGCCGAATGAAAATTCACATGGATAACTTTTTGTTCGCTACCCCTCATAATAAAGGGTGGCTTTTCAACAATATCATGGCCCACATTAATAATTAAATCGGCTTTTTTAATGGCTTCATGCACATAGTCTTTTGATGAGAATGCCGCTGTACCAATAAAATTTGAACCATCACCACTCAAAACACCCTTGCCCATTTGTGTGTTGAAAAATAAGATACCGGTTTTATTAATAAAATCTGACAATGGTTGTCGAATGCGTTTACGGTTAGCACCCGCACCTACAAGCAATAATGGTCTTTTAGCGGCTTTAATAACATTAACTGCTTTCTCAATCGCTCTATCACTGGCAAATACACGATGAATAGTTTGTCTTGGAAAGACGCGATCATCTTCTAATTCCTCTCTAGCAATGTCTTCAGGCAATTCTAGATGAACCGCACCCGGACGCTCTTCTTCTGCAATACGAAACGCACCACGAACCAAAGATGGAATCTGACCACCATAAACAATTTGATCAGAATCTTTAACCAAAGGCTCCATCATTCTGACAATATCTAAAATCTGGAATTTACCTTGTAAGCTGGCTTTAATGGGTTTTTGCCCAGTAATGACTACCATTGGCATAGCACCCAATTGCGCATAAGCGATTGCTGTTACCAGGTTCGTCGCACCAGGGCCGAGTGTTGCTAAACACACACCTGCTCTACCTGTTAGCCGACCATAAGTCGCCGCCATAAATGCGGCGGCCTGCTCATGACGGGTTAGAATAAATTTAATAGATGAGCCGCGTAATGAATCTAACAAGTCAAGGTTTTCCTCTCCAGGAATACCAAAAATATACTCAACCCCTTCATTTTCCAGCGCTTTTACAAATAGGTCAGATGCCTTCATTACTTTTCTCCTTCGTCACACATTGGACATAGTTCATTCATAGGGGTGGATTTTCCATCAATTTGCACAATTCTAACGTGTGATCGGTTTAACATTCGAACTTCTTTTACGCCACAGGAGTGCGCCATAATTTCAACAGTTTTAGTCATATTATTAACGTAGTTTTTAACTTTGATTGCTTTACTCTTAGAATTTAAACCTTTTTGCAAACGCTTATTGTGGGTAGTAATGCCAGTTGGACAAGTATTTTTATTGCATTTAAGCGATTGAATACAACCAATAGCAAACATAAAGCCCCTTGCTGAGGTAACAAAATCAGCACCAGCGCAAATTGCCCAAGCCACATCCGATGGTGTAATCATCTTGCCGGAAGCGATAACTTTGACCCTGTTTTCCAACCCACATTGCATAATTTTATCCACCACTAGTGGTAGTGCCTCTTTAAGTGGTAAACCAACATTATCCATCAGCGCCATTGGTGCTGCGCCTGTACCGCCATCACCGCCATCAACAGTAATAAAGTCTGGGGCTGAGGCAATGCCACGCTTATTCACCTCAGCCAGTAGAGCTTCTAACCACCTTATATGGCCAATCACCGTCTTAAAGCCAACTGGTTTTTTAGTAATCTCACGTACTCGGTTAATCATGTCCAACAATTCACTCGCACTTGATACTTCAATATGACGATTAGGAGAGTTAGAATCTTCACCTTTTGGAATACCTCTAATTTCAGCGATTTCAGTTGTTACTTTAATACCAGGTAAGATCCCGCCTTTTCCAGGCTTAGCACCTTGAGAAACCTTCAACTCAAACATCTTGACTTGTTCATGTTTAGCAATTTTGCTTAGTTTTTTTCGACTTAAACTGCCGTCTTCATTTCTAACACCGTACTTGGCTGTACCAATTTGAAACACTAGATCGGCACCACCTTCTAAATGATAAGAACTAAGACCGCCTTCACCTGTATTCATCCAACAACCTGCCATACGCGCACCATTTGACAGTGCCAATACAGCCGGTTTAGAAATTGCACCATAGCTCATGCCAGAGATATTAAAGATAGATTTTGCCGCGTAAGGATTATCACTATAGTCAGCGCCTATCGTAACTGTTCTAGTCTCTACTGCATCACTATCCAATGTTGGAAACGGACAATTGATAAAAATAGCGGTGCCAGGTATTGTTAAATTTTTAGTCGATCCAAAAGCAATAGTATTATCTTTATCGGCTGATGCACGGTTTACCCATTCACGTTCTGCGCGATTAAAAGGCATCTCTTCTCGATCCATAGCAAAGAAATACTGGCGGAAAAACTCACCCAACGTGCTAAATAAATAACGAAAATGCCCGACAACTGGGTAGTTTCTTAGAATGGCATTTTTACTCTGAGAGACGTCAAAAACAAACGTAATAATAACAGCAACAAATACAAGTCCTAGCAGCCAAATAAACAATGTTGGCATTAAGCTAATAACAGTATTTGGTGTTTCAGATAGTGGCATTATTCCCCCGAATATTATGTGTGTATGCTACACAATTACACAACCATACACAATATTATTTTGTCTTGTAAATTAAAGAATCTGGGTAGAAGGCTATCCAAGCAAAATAAAACCCTTGTATGGTTGGAATTACATTGCCAGTTTGGTCTTTAATTTGCGCTGTTTTGCTTTCACTATCCCACAAAATGGTATACGCCTTACCATCAATCAAATCTGTAAATTCAGACTGTTCATTTTTATCTAGTTCACTAAATGGATAAGCCTTTATTTGATCACCATCTTTCAGCCCAATAACCGTTTCTTTAGGATGAAAACTATTAGCATCTGGACTTGAGCTAGGCGCAGGAAAATACAACGACCTATTCGTCCCATAATCACCATATGGATTTTTTGTGTAATCCCTGACATGGCCTGTTGCCGTTGACAACACCAAAGTATTTGGATGTAATGCCTTCCATCTGCCCCAAGTTGTATGTGTACTCACAATTGGTGTTAGATCCTCACCAACTAACGGGCCACTGATAGCCTTAGATAAAATTTGCGAAAAAAGAGATTCTGTCTGATCATCGTACAAAAGTACATCCGAGTTATAAAGCAAACCTGATACGCCAAAACGTGAATGTTTACCTTTAATATTTGATGAAAACACAGCGCCCGTGCCACACAATGGACAATAAGTAACAGCAAAGGCTTTATCGCCAATCTTATCATTTACAATTTCATGCCAATTTAAAATATTAATCGGATAAGCTTTAGCTACACCATCAACCTCAAGTGCTAACACTCGATCCGTATCTTTTATAAAACCAGATTTATTTTTAGTAACAAAAACAGGATTGTCAATCGCAGGAATACCGTCCTTTCCTGGCCCACCTGATAGAATTTTATCGACACCAATACTGGCGTTAGATAAATCAAATCCATTTTTACTAATGCCATTTTGAGCGTTACAACTTGTGATAAACACAATAGATGTTATGCCTATTGTGGCTATAATTTTTTTTAATCTGTTATTCGTATTCATTATGAGGCCTACTATTTTTTCTTATTAATATCCCAGTGGGTATTGCCATAATCAACATATCGACAAGTATTGTATTTTGAGAATTTTTCTTGCCATTTTCTTTTAGGATCAAAATTTTTCTGATCTTCGTAATACATTGCAATTGCTTGCACAGCGTAACAAGGGTTTGATTGTATTAATGCTTTCAATTCCTTTTTTGTCATACTTTCCCTCTATTTACGATTCATTACTTATTTTTACCATAATCACAAGTACATGACTCTTCTCCAGCACCCAATGTTTTTGCCACTCTCTCGCAAGGGCAAAACCCTGTAAATGCCGATTGCAACACCATAACCCCAACAAACAAGGCTAAGTAAAACCAATGCTCACTTACGTTCAACCCCAGCAAAACTGAAGTAATTACCAGTATTCCACTGATTGCTTTCACTGTCTTATCTACTGTCATTGTTATCTCTTCTTTTAAGCTTCGCAAAATATAAATTTATTTCACTGTCTACACTTTACAATACGTTACATCCTGACAAATAGTTTCAGTAATGGACAAAAATCTAGAATTTTATTTCACCAAACTTCAACAGAACAAAACTCAAAGAACTTTTGAGCAGGTATATAAATTATCATCCGTGCGTCTTTTTGGTGTCATCATCCGTATATTAAAGAGAAAGGAGCTTTCTGAGGATTGCCTACAGGAAGTTTATGTAAAAATATGGAATCGAATAGATACCTATAACGCGGAGAAAGCCAACATGATGACATGGATGTCCACCATTGCAAGAAACCATGCTATTGACTACGTGCGCAAACACGAGCTCCCCATTCAGGATGATTTTGAATTAAGTGTTATCAAAGATGATCAAGTGCATTTTTTAGATAATTTAGAAGCCAATGACGCTAATAAACAATTACGCGATTGTATGGGGCAGCTAAAAGCAGAGTCAAAAAATGTAGTATTTATGGCATATTTCAATGGTTTAACTTATGACAATATTGCCAAAGCGGTAGGCTCACCTGTTAGCACTGTTAAAACTTGGGTGTCTCGATCGCTACCAATTTTAAGAAAATGTTTGGAGGGCTCTCATGTCTAATCAAGAAAATCTTGCTTATGAATATGCGCTTGGCCTGTTAAGCAAAGAAGAAAAACAAGCCATTGAACTTACACCTGAATTTTTAGCAAAAGTTGAAGATGCACATCTTCAACTTTCAGCGCTACAACTTCAAGCGCCGCTAGATAAAAATAGCTCTAAGCGAATTTGGAAAAATATCAACACCCAAATAAAAACCGAAAAAGAGTCTTGGCGAGATGTATTGTCTGCACGCTTTAAAATGTGGTTATATGTATTACCAACAGTATTCTTAGCATTTGGTAGCCTAATGCTATCTCAAATATCTACTTCATACTCCATGGCTATTATTACTGCCGAAGTTGGCTGGGAAGTTAATGCCGATGTTGAAAGCCATAAGCTTTCAATTGCTTCAGTAAATCCAATGTTAGTTGGCAAGAACGAAGTATGTGCCCTATGGGTGCAAAAAGATGGTGTTATTCACTTTATCAGCACTCTGCCTAATGCTGGTGACAAAACCGTAAGTATAAGTGCAAAAATTGCCAATATGCTCGAAGGTGGTGAGGCGATTATTTCAATCGAATCTACTGATAAGCCAATGGATCAGCCTACTCGTATTGAGTATCGTTCTCAACTTTCTTAAATTAATTGCATTAATTCGAAACTTTTTTAAATCTCCTTGCGTATAGATAAGTGTCGTTAACAAAACAACATTTATTAATAACAACAAGGAGCGTCAAAATGACAGAACAAGATAAAGATAAATTTAGACAATTAATCAAAAGTGGTGTTTGCCCATTAAAGGCAATTAACCAAGTTTTAAATAAGTAAATATAGAGCAAAAAACAATATAATTCGTGTGTGAATAATCACACACATAACTAATGAGGGCAAATAAAATGAATACAATAAAAGTAATTACAGCGGGTTTGGTCGCAACAGCAGTCATGTCAATTGTGGCAGTAATGGTAGCACCAATGATGGGTATGCCTAAAATGGATTTTGGCACTATGCTAGGCACCAACAACCCAATGATGGCCATGCCATACATAGCAGGATGGATGATGCACTTCGTGGTGGGTATTGTGCTAACTGCAATTTATGCTTCAATTTTTATCAACAAGCTAAATGGCTCATACGCTGTTCGCGGCATTATCTTTGCCATGATTCCATTCGTTATTGCGCAATCTATGATGATGCCAATGATGGGCAATGGTTTTTGGTCAGGTGGTGACATGATGGCGATTATGGGTAGCTTAATTGGACATATCGTTTTCGGTTCCGTATTAGGTGCGGTGTACGCAAAAGGTGAATAAAAACCATCTTTAAAAAATAACTTAAAAGCCACTCAATGAGTGGCTTTTTTAATGCCTAAAAAAAATATTTAAAATTAATTAATAATTTTTGAAACTTTTATAAATTCACCTCGTATATATAAGCACTGTTAATAAAAAACAGCTAATTAATTTATATAAAAAAAAACAAGGATAAATAAAAGATGAAAAAAATCATATTAACGGTAGCACTAGCTGCATTATCAAGCACAACGTTCGCACAAACAGACAAAGAAATCGCCAGCGAATTATTTGAACAATTAAAACAAAAATCTTTCATGGAGGCGCCACAAAATCTATACGTTGGCGGTCCACCGCATGGAGCTGTTAGATCTGTAGTCGAAGGGGAAATTGATGGCAACAACACCATTGTTAAATTTAATTATGGTGGTCCAGAAATAACCGCTAAAAAAGTTGCCAGTGATCCAGATAAATGGCTAAAAGCCATTACCGTCATGAAAAGAATCCCTGGGTACAATCCTAAAAATAAAGATTGGTTCTTTGCAAAATACAAGCCCAATGGCGATCAGCTTAAAGTAGGCAAGGTTAAAGGCTGTATAGAGTGCCATCAATCAGCATCAGGCAATGATTATACTTTCAAACACAATGACTCCGTTAATGCAGAAGTAACTGTTATTCGCGAATCTTGGTTTGATAAATTATTTGTTTCTTGGTAAATACATTTAAAAAAATAAAAAGGAGTTTAAATGACAAAAAGACAAGTAAAAAAGTTAATCAGAAAAGGCTATAACCCTGCGGTGGTATTACGCAGATACTTTACCAAACGTGAACTGTGCGCATCGCCAAATAAATAACACAAATAAATTCCTCCTCTGCTCAAAAGCCGCCTAATAAGCGGCTTTTGGGTTTTCCAATATCATAATAGATAAAAAATGATTGGTCACTTACTTTAAGCGCTCTAATGTTTTTCCAGAGTCTAAAACTTCTCTAACCATCTGTGATGCTTCCACCAATGATTTGGTTTTTTTGGTATGCCAAAGTACCAAGCTAGCTGATAAAACCAATCCATCATAAAACATGCCCTGCTCACCTGAAAGCGCAGCCTTACCTAGCTTAACGGTATAGTCTGCTAGCTCAGGAATGTTTTGATGCACATCCAATTCACCTGGGAATGAGATGGCACGCATATCTTGCTCAATACCTAATGATGCCGGATCGATATCAACACGGTCTTTCTCGTCAGTGCCCTCATAAGAAATCATCAATCCTTTTTGACGCAATGATGGAATCACACCACCCTCAACACCGCGTATTAACAAAGCACTGTCCATGCCAGATGCTTTAACCAAATCTGCATAGATTGGTGGATAAGGCTTGTGCACATAACCCAAAATAGAATGTGTAGTCTTACCTCTCAACGGACCAATTAGCGTCTCTACCGTGTTAATCACTGTGCGTTTAATCACACGATCACGGAGTGAAACAATATTGTGTAATCCCTTGCAATAACTATTTTGATCAATATAACTCCAGCCAATAGCCGGATTCTCTAGCCTTGCTTTAGCATCTGCTGTTGAATGATTAACACTTAAGCCTAACGCCTCACTAATATGACGATGTGTTAAGCCAAATTTAGGGCTGACACTATTCAAACCATGGATAACCGTTGGCAATCCCAACTCAGCCAGTAAAGGTGGTAAGAATGATGAAACCGGAATAGAGCGGTTATAACCACTATACGGATCACCCAAATCTACCAAATCATCAACATTAACTTGCTGCTTATCACTCTCAGCCAAAATTGCCGCCAAGATACCTTCATTTTCTTCCATGGTTTCGCGTTTCATACGCAGTGCGATTAAAAATATTGCCGATTGAACGTCATCAATCTCGCCACGAAGTATAGCCTGCATGCCGTCTCTGGCTTCTTCAAAATCGATATTCTTACTCAAGTCTGGGCCTGTTGCCACACGCTGAATAATAGATTTCATTAATGCTTGAGAGTCAGTATTCATGATTAAACCTCGATATAAATTTCGTTATTTTCTTGTTTGACGTTGTAAGTTTGCATATTATCAACATCGGCTTCTGAAGAGTCGCCGGTTGCCAAATCAAAGCTATAGCCATGGAGTGAGCACTTAACTCGGTTACCTTTTAAACAACCCAAAGTAAGTTTAATATCTTCATGTGGGCAACGATTTTCTGCGCAATATAAAACACCATTGTTCATAGCAACAAATAAATCCTTGCCTTCAATATTAACTTCTACCATTGTGCTTTCTTTAGGCACTTGGTTTAAAGCCTTAGCCCAAGTAGACATTAAAAGAACTTCCAAACACGGTTACTATCGAGTGCTGAAGCACACTGTTTAAGTTGTTGTTTATAGCGTTTAGCATTGCCATCTACCTTTTTAGCGATTTTTGTTAACCAGGGTTTTTTTCTATAAGATTTTTTATTAAACCCGCCGTGACCCTCGTGATAAGCTAAATATTGGTTGTACGCATCTGACATAGTAATGCCAGAACGCTTGCTTGATTGGGTCATATACCAGCCAACAAAATCTGCCGCATCATCAAAATCATCACGATCCGCGTTTTTGTTGCCGGTTTTTAGTTTATACCATTCCCAAGTATCATCAACTGCTTGGGCAAAGCCATAGGCTGTTGTCGGCCTAAACCACGGCACCATACCAAACAGCTTTTCTCTTGGTGGTTTTGCATCAGAGGCAAAGTTAGACTCTTGATAGATAATAGCAAGCTGTACGTGTGCAGGTGCGCCATATTTCTTCTCACTGGCTTTAATTGCACGATACCAACTAACCTCTTCATCCATCAAGTTACAAATGTTATTAACTTTAACCGCCGGCGTTGAAAAACACCCGCTCAATAAAGCTGAAAGAAAAACAATTAGTAAGCTTTTTTTCATTAAGCTACAACTGGAAAAAATACCTTATAAGCTACAATTAATTGCAAGATAAGCAATACAGCAAACATGCCTTTAATCGCACCATCTGATAATGGCGTAGATTCGGCATGACTAACACTGCCAGATTCTTCTAATTCAACATTGGTTGCTACTAGGCCTTTTTCAGATTCCTCTGCATGAAACACCACGCGCGTATTTGCTTTTAAACGCGATTTGTTGTAGATGTTCTTTTGATGAACGAAATACTTCTCATCATCATCACCTGTAATAAAACCATATCCCTTAGTACCAAATTGGGCGACTACGCCTTTTATTTTTTTTGCCATTTTTTTTACTCTCCGGTCTTGCGCAAACAATAAGTTGCTTTTTCAATAAACTCTACGCCAGCGCGTAGAAACTTGGGCTCATTTTTAATGTCATTAAAACATTGTAATTGTTGACATTCGAACCCCTTACTAAACAGTGAAACCACCTCATCTTTATTGACTGCAAAAGGCGGGCCACCCATTTGTGACTGTGGGTAATTTAACGTTAATAACAACACCCGACAATCTTTCGATATTATAGAGTATAAATGCTGTACGTATTTTGCTCTTAAATCAATAGGTAGCGCGATTAATGCTGCTCGATCGTACACTGCTGAAACCGATTTTAACACTGAGTGATCTAATGCAAAATAATCACCACAATATAGGGCGATGTTTTTACCTTGGTACGCCGTAAGCCGATCAAGCTGGCAGGCAGTATAAGTAAGGTTGTTTTCATCAAAAAATTGCTCAATAGCCAATTGGCTGAGCTCAACACCAATCACTTTAAACCCTTGTTCAAGTAAATAAATCATATCAGCGCTTTTGCCACATAGAGGTACAAATACTGTGTCACCTCGATTGAGTTGTAAGCAATCTATAAATTCAATTAATTTTGAATTTACCTGATCTCGATGCCAACCTATTTTCCCATCTTTCCAACGCTGTATCCAATCCGTCATTAGCATCCTTAAGTTATAATACGCAACATGAAAATTAATCGTCCAAGTAGAAAAACTCTCATGCAATTTATGATGGTTATTTTAGCCATTTTTGTCATCCGTGCATGGCAACAGCAAGACCTCACTCAAGGCATGACACCCAGCTTCAGTTCTCAAACCCTCACCGGTGAGGTGATAAACTCTAACCCTTTACCTGATCAAGGAGTTTTGATTCACTTTTGGGCAACTTGGTGCCCAGTTTGTGCGGTGGAAAATGACAACATTCAAGCTGTAGCAGAAGATTACAAAGTACTTAATATTGCCATCCAATCCGGCACGGATGAAGATATTAAAAAATACGCCGAAGAAAACAACCTTAAATTAGATAATATTATTAATGACAAATCCGGCTCTTTATCTCGATTATTTGGCGTTAAAGGTACACCTAGTAGTTTCTTCATTAACACCGAAGGTCGTATTCAATTTGTTGAAGTGGGCTACACCTCAACACTGGGCTATCGAATCAGGCTCTGGTGGGCTGGGCTTTGACCAAAGATTGGTTAGAAAAACTAGACTTTATTTTTAAGCAAGATTACTACCAACACTTGCTTGAATTCCTAGAATACGAATCAGCTCACAACAAAATCATCTATCCGCCTAAAGATCAAATATTTAATGCTTTTGATCTGAGCAGTTTTGAAAATACCAAAGTCATTATCCTTGGGCAAGACCCTTATCACAATCAAGGTCAGGCCCATGGTTTGAGTTTTTCAGTACCTGACGGTGTCGACATTCCGCCATCGCTTAGAAATATTTACCAAGAACTATCATCTGACTTAAACATCAACCCCAGTCAAAGTGGAAACCTAACCCGCTGGGCATCACAAGGAGTGTTACTACTTAACAGCGCACTCACAGTTGAAAAGAATTCACCAGGCTCGCACGCCAAATCAGGCTGGGTAGATTTCACCGATACCGTCATTGATATTCTCAATGAGCAAAAACAAAATTTGGTGTTTTTATTATGGGGTGCGCATGCTGGGCAAAAAATAGAACTGATTGATCAAAATAAACACTTAGTTTTAACCGCCTCGCACCCGTCACCCTTCTCAGCGCATAAAGGTTTTTTTGGTTGTAAGCACTTTTCTAAAACCAATGATTACCTTAAAATGCACAACTTACAAACAATAGACTGGAAGCCATGAAACCTATCATTGATGACACAAAAGGATCGAACGGGCAAGGCCCGTTCTAAAAAAATATGAAACTAATTATTGATGATGCATGCTATGCTTATAACGAGATATTCTCCCAATTTGGTGAAATTATCACTATGGCTGGTCGAGACATTAATGCCGAATCTGTAAAAGATGCAGACGTGCTAATTGTGCGCTCACGTACCAAAGTTAATCAAGATCTACTAGAAGGTAGTCAAGTAAAGTTTGTCGGCTCAACTGTTGCTGGTCTTGATCATGTTGATCAAGATTATTTAGCAAAAAACAACATCACCTTCTTTTCAGCGCAAGGCTGTAATTCAATGGCGGTAGCTGAGTTTGTGATTAGCGCCATTGTTAATTTGGCCAATGAATTGGATTTTGACTACACTCAAAAAACTTTGGGAATAATCGGTGTGGGTAATGTTGGCTCAAGATTAGCCGCTAAAGCAGAATTAATGGGTATCAAAACCCTGTTGAACGACCCTATTAGGCAAGACAATGAAAATTTACCCAATTTTGTTGATCTAGATACTGCTTTGAGCGCTGATATTGTCACTTTTCACACGCCACTGACTTTTGATGGAAAATATCCATCGTTCAACTTATTAAATGAGCACAATTTTCACAATATTAGTGAAAAAACCATCCTTTTTAACGCTGCGCGTGGTGGTGTGATTAATGAAAAAATTTGGGAAAAAACCCAAACGAGGGTTAATATCATTGATTGCTGGGAAAACGAACCCAACATCAACCAAAACTTACAAGAAGGTGCCTACTGGGCCACCCCACACATTGCTGGACATTCAGTTGACGCTAAATTTATGGGTAGTTTTATGGTTTATGAGGCTTTATGTGACTTTAGCGATCAGAAACAAGACAAAAGCATTGTTGATTTGATTAACCCAGGTGTTTTAACGGTTGAAAAAGATAATATTAAAGACACGTTAAACGAAATTTATGATTTTAAGCAAGACACTTTAGCGATTAAAAATATTGAAAATTTTGAATATTACCGCAGAAACTACCCTATTCGCTATGAGTGGCATCATTACACAGGAAAAACAACACTCCCAATCGCCTAACCCTTAAAACAAGGTTGCTTGGAATATTTGTCAAGCTCCACTTCTTTTTCTTTAAATAGCTCGGCATTAGTTGTATGATGGATTGACACCATTTCAGGATTTTTCTTTGTCATTCTGTTTAAAGTTTCACTTTTTCCCGTTCTCGTCATGCCGTGCCATTGTGTTAATAAACGCGCATTATTCGTAATATTTTTCTTATAAATTCTGTTAGTTGGCTCTATCTCTACCAGTTCCTCTCTAACCTTTATACGGGGAAACCAACTCTCATCAATATTCATCTCTTGCCAAATTTCCTCGGCACTCGAAAAATCAAATCCTGACAAGCCCAACTCTTTAGCGACTAGACATATAATCTGCCAATCAGGTTTTGATTTTCCAGCTGTAGGCAGGAATGGCTACTGGTGACAAATTAGAAGATGTACGAGACATTGCCAGCAAGACAGTATCACAAACTGTAAAAATGGCTCATATACTTCATATTTCGGACAATCCAATAATATTAAACCAAGCTGAAAATGTATTAATGATCCCAGATGGCAGTGGTGAATTTACCGATGCTATGGGCATGCTTGTCAATAAAAATGACATAGGGTTTGGTAGTCGTTCTTGGAGATATTCAATGTTAGTTAAAGACGGCACTATTGAAAAAATGTTTATTGAGCCTGAAGTAGAGGGGGACCCTTTTGAAGTCTCTGATGCTGATACAATGCTAAAGTATATAAATAAGGATGCCAAAATTCCAGATACTGCCACTATGTTTAGTAGAAAAGGCTGCCCACATTGTGAGCGTGCTATGGCACTATTAAGCCATCATAATATTTATGTGGAACAGATAGAGCTTGACAGTCCTGTCACTTCTAGATCTCTTAGGGCTGTTAGTGGTAACAGTTCAACACCTCAAATATTTATTGGTGGCAAACATATTGGTGGCGCCGATGAGTTGGAAAAATACTTAAGTTGATGAAATTTATTAATAATAGATATTAATATACTTTAAGCATAGCACACGCAAACAAGAGGCAAGATTTTTATCATTTGCCACAAGACAGGTGTCACTAATTAACTCTAGTAGTTTTGCCAATGACACCTCTTCATCGTCTGCCATTAATAAATTACATACTCTTTAGTAAGACGGGGTTAATAAATGGCTTTGTGGGTTTCGAATGGGAACGACACTTTCCACGACTCATTACCTGAAAATATTACTAAGTTTGCCCACCAATGCATAGTATCTAAGGTGCAAAATGTTATGAGTCCTTTAGTATTAAAGTGGCCACTACTAGTTTCATCAAAACGATAAGCGGGAAGATTATGATCAATCTCAATACCTTCAAAATTAATCAAAACCTTATCGGCAATAAAACCTTTTAGATTAACATTAATATCCATTATTTTTGTCGGAACCATCCCCCTAGGTAAAACGTCAATTGTTAGAGACCTATTTTCACCTATAAAGACACTGCAAGATGATTCAGAAATTTGACAATCATGGACTTTGATATGATGTGTAACAACCTCTTGAAAAAAGTATTTATACGAGTAACCAAAAGCAACTAATAAAACCATTATTATTAAAATTAAATTTTGAGCTTTATTTTTAATAATTTTCAACAATTAAATTAATGTCACTTGCCATGTCTTCGATATTGTGCGGCGTTGGAAATTCTGCAAATATTTGACCATCTGGTGAAACTAGGTAAATCTGTGCAGTATGGTTAATAGTATAGCCATTCTTAACAGCGCTTGCTGGCAATGGATCTTCGGACTGAAGGGTTACTGATTCACCATTTTCATCTCTAACAACTCTCTCATAGTAAGCGCCAAAAGACCTTACCGTCTTATCAATTTGTTTTTGATCCCCAGACACTCCTAAAAATTTATCATTAAAATGAGATACGTAAGTTTTTAGCACTTTTGGTGTATCCCTTATAGGGTCAAAAGTAACAGCGACAACCTCTGGTATTATTTTTGATTTATTATTTAATAGCAAAGTTCTTAAGGATGACATATTAAGTAATTCTGTAGGGCAAACATCAGGACAATGGGTGTATATAAACATCAATAATGTCCACTTACCCTTTAAATGATCATTGCTAAATTCATTATTATTATGGTCAATTAAAGAAAATAATGCCAACTCTCTATCAGGGTTATGCGCTATTAATGAAGACTTAAGTTGTTGCTTTAAATCTTTATAATCTTTGCTAGAATTGACAGTAATTACAAGCGCAACTACTAAAATAAGAACGACACTTATAATTTTTTTAGTTATATTTGACATTTTTATTTTGAATGCTGATGATTTTTCATCATCATTTGGCCCTTTCTAACCTTGAAGTTAACTGTTTGAGATGTACCATTATCAAATAGCAACTTCAGGGCTACCACTTCACCTTCACTTGGTACTCGATCTGGATTGATCAGCATAATATGCCAACTGCCTGGCTTTAGATGTAGTTTTTTATTGGCTAAAATCGGCATAAATTCTTGCTCAACCATTCTCATCATACCATTGTCATTAATCGTTCTATGAAGTTGTATTTGCCCGTATGCTTTAGCATGTGCAGATATTAATTTAACATCCTGGTTGGTGTTATTATGAATTTGCATAAATGCACCTAATGCAGGTGCATTAGGTGGTGCGGATCGAACCCATGGGTCCTGTATCACAATACCGGTTGACTTATGACTCATCGCAAAAGATGTATTCATTCCTAATAGTGCAATAAGCACGAATATAGTTGTTGCTGTTTTATTAAACATATTATTTTTTTCCTTGTAATTGTATAAGTTGTTACAACCATCTAATGTTTATAAAACTAATTAGATGGTTAATATTGATGGAGTATCAACTAAGACAAGGAGGGGCTCGAATAGGTAGAGATTTTGATAAAACCTCAAGTTGGTTTTTACTTTGAACGGTTAAAAGATCATCTGAAAAACCATCTACTAAATTAAGATAATATCCTGTATTTGAATTTATACCATCTAATGCACCAAGATTAAGTGAGCAATATGGACAGTTGAGCTTGGAAAGATCTAAATCTTTTTTCTCGTCATTAGGTGCAATCCAAAGCTGCTTGTATCCTTGCATGGTACAAATAGTAGAAAAGTGACCTTTTTCTACAGGGTCTGAAACTAATGCAAAAACCGCTGGAGAAAGCAACTGAAATAGCATAACTAAGACCATCATACGGATGGTGTATAAAATATTGTTATTAGTCATTAATTGCATTTATATCTATATTCTTTGGAATAATCTAAAAATTAGAGATTTAATATTATAAATAAAAATAATGGGTCATGACAACTTAAGCGACTCTTTTCTAAACATTCCAAGCAAAACTTTATAAATATCTTGCTTGCGATTATTAAATCTAAATTCGCATTCTTTTAAGTGTAAATTAAACATACTTTTATCCATTCCTTTAAACTTTACCAATCTATTTTTAGCATAACCCCAGAATGATTCAATTCCATTAATA
>Ga0209658_1000385_pt1 | contig 33179 bp, 49 predicted proteins | sample SaaInlV_150m_DNA_6_FD_184656 | JGI IMG/M metagenome (GOLD analysis project Ga0209658, IMG submission 184656) | Marine microbial communities from expanding oxygen minimum zones in the Saanich Inlet - SI037_S4LV_150m_DNA (SPAdes) (version 2) | ecosystem: Environmental > Aquatic > Marine >...
GGGAACAATCCAACAAGGAATCGCCTTATGCTGCTTTCAACCGTAGATTCATATTCTTTACGGTATTGATGCTAGTGGTGTTCTATGTAACCGTACCTGTATTCCTAGACATTCAAACAGCAGTACCTATTGTTCACGAGGGCTTTAGTTTTCTTGGCTTTCAGATAACTGCTGATGTGATTGAATATCAGATGGTTAGTGGGTTAGTAAAATATGACGAAGTGTTTGCTTGGTGTGCGATGATACTGGAGTTTTATGTAGGTTCACAAGTGGCTAAAGGATAACATAGGTTATTATTATGATTAAAGTAAACTTCGGAACTAAGGAAAACCCAGTATGGCGTGCTGTGCAACATATACTTAAAAAAGGAAAACAAGTATTATGAATAAATGTTCAATAACAGCGTTTATTATAGGTATTACGATAACTGTATCAAGTTTAGCCTTTTTTGGACAGATGTTTCAGATGCCAAGTAAGGCGTTTCAGATGGGTAGTCAGATGGTAATGCCTCAGCAACAACCTAAATGTGATTGTAAGTGTAACTAGTTAATCTTCATTGTCCTAAATAGTCCTTAGTAATAGTCTGCTCATTTCATCAAAGTAATTCCTGCCGTACATCATCTTAGTAACACTCTTATGAGAGTCTAATACCAAAGGTGCTTCAACTTTAGACCCACCAAGATTGTGTTGCTTATTATAATTGGGTTGTTTTGATAATCGTTTTATATCAGTAATTCCGTTTGATAATCTATTACGACAAGTACATAGTGGAACACCGTATTTGTTTGAGACTTGCCTTGCTGTTTGTGTAGTTCCGTCAGACAGTGTGTATTCCTTGCACTTGTAAGTACGCTTAGGTCTATTAGCACCAACAACTCTAAATACAGAAACAGGGTCAGTGTACTTCTCAAGTCTGCAACGAGCAGATGGTGTTGACATATGTAATTTCTTGGCTAACTCGCCTGGTGTTATTTCAGTGCCATCGTCTAGCGTGTACACTTTTTGTTTTCTATTATCTCCCATTAGAACAATACTCCTTGCTTTGTACGACATAACCCAAAAAATTATAACTTTGCCAAACAGGGGTTACTCTGCCTAACTCAGTAAGTTCGTTAATAAGTTCAGACTCGGTTTTGCAAAACATAGAAACAGACAACTGATTATCTTTGTCTAGTATCTCCGAGTCGGTAAAATTCTCTCTCTTTTTCTGTATGTGCATTCTATGTAAAAGAGTCTGTAATCGTGTGTCGTCCAAATACACCTTTTCTGCCACTAAAAATATCGAACCTTTGTCGATGTGTCTCTTTATTGCTTTAAGGGTTTTCTGACGCTTAATTGAGCCTAGAAACTGCAAAAAGAACATACTTGATATTACACCTACATCAGCAAGTTCGTTTAATACGTCTTCACAGTCTCCGACTATGTGTTTGAAACCATCAAATGTTTTCATGTTCACTTTGTCGATTCCAATATATTTACAATTATCAACCTTTGGAAGATTGTTTAGAAACCGACCTGTAGAACAACCTAAATCAACAGTTACACTGTCGGGCTGTGAGAACTCTTTAGCAATATGAGAAAATATGCAGTCTAAAGATTTGTAATTAGGGATAGACAGGTTGATGTGTTGGTCAAACTCTTCTTGTTCTTCAAAATTAAATGGGTCAATATTATTCATTGTCAATTTCGTCCTGTACCATTTGTATTCTAGTTCCAAGCCATTCCATTACATTTATTGCCATAGAACGCCCACAAGCCTCATATCTTTTTGATACAGGGCATTCTTCTTTAGGCTTTCCTCTGTACGGAATCTGTGTGTAGTTGTCGGGAAAACCTTGCAACCTCTCACATTCTAAAGGCGTTAATCTTCTAATAACATTATTACGTGGCACAGCACCTTCCAAAAAGACACATGGTTGTCTATTGCCACCTGTCATCGCTGTCAGAGTGGGAGAGCGCTCTTCTTTTTGTATTCTTGGCGCACCACCGTCAGGTGAACGCTGTTCAAAACATAATACTGTAGGCTTATCATTTGCTGTTAATGTGTAAGACGCACCATCTTGTTTAAATCCACTACCATTAGATTTAGTGTGGGAGGTCTGAATCGCTATAGGGTCTGTTACCAAGTCTGTAGGTGATTTGTAATCACGAGCGGCGATTGTAGATGCTACATTGTCTTGAACATATTTATCGCTTCTGACAATGCGGTGAGTAGTTTTTTCGGTATTTGTTTTCCCCTTAGTTCTGCGCGGCGGAGAATACCCCGACATTGCTTCTCGGTCAAATAGAACCTTTGCGGGATTTCTCCAATCTCCAAGATATCCGACAACGAACACACGCCTTCGTCTTTGAGGCACGGCTCTGTTATGTCGTTGTGTTCTGATGTACTGAGCGTCAAGAACCCTGTAGGAGAACCCATACCCGCATTCTGCCAACCCGCCAAGGAAACTTCCAAAATCCCTTCCTTTGTTCGAGGACAAAACTCCGGGTACGTTTTCCCAAAGTACCCATTGTGGTTTAACTCTATCAACCAACTTAATAAACTCAAGTGCGAGGTTTCCACGGTCATCCTCGAATCCTTTTCTAAGCCCTGCAATACTGAAACTCGCACAGGGAGTTCCTCCAACGATGAGGGAAACAGGTCGTTTGAAATCATCTTTTTTTATCTCCGTAAAATCCCCGAAATTATTTACATCGGGGTAATGGTAATTTAGTACAGCAGAGCGAAACTCATCTATCTCAGACAACCCTTCGCATTTCCATCCCAAAGGTTTCCATGCAACAGATACAGCGTCTATTCCACTACATATAGATAGGTAGTTCATCCTACTCATCCCTCGCTTTCGGATTCCAAGATGGATGCCACCGCTTATAGAATGATTTAGTCCAAACGGTTCGTAGTTGATTCAAGTCCTTGCACAAGATGGTAACAAACATTCTTTCGTCTTCACCAAACTCATCGGTACATGAATCCACGCTGACTACACGCCAAGCCTCGAATCCATGCCACCACCAAGTAGTTCCTATTTCGGGTTGGTTCATGATGCCACCTTCGCTCTACGTTTAGCATTGTTCTCAAGTCTCACCTGCTCGTTCTCTTCAGCAAACCATTCTGCGATGACCGAATCTTTAAGTTGTTCAGTGGTCATGCCTGTGGTGTTGCTTAGAACTTTGAGGTGTCTAGGTCTAACAACCAATGTGTGATAGAAAGCCTCTCTCTCGTTTTTAAATTCAAAGACATATCCATCGCCTTCGTATTTGAAATCTTTTAATGGTACTTGGTTCATTTTTATCTCCGTTTTATTATTAAAGTGTGGGGCTTTCGCCCCGTTTGGTTATGCTACTAATTCAAAGTCGTTGTCAGTAAGAACATACTCAGCACCTTGCTCGTCAATAAGTATGTCGCCTGTTGAGATTGAAGAACCTTTGAAAGTGCGCTCACCGATGTTTCCGTTTCTGTAAGCATCCCACATTGTTTCGCCTTCAACAAAACCTTCGCAAACTCTAAACCAACGATTATTCTTTTTTGTTAATTCAACCGAACCATCCCAAGTCATCTTGTCATAGTCACTGTATTCAGAACTCATACGGTCTCTGAAATTTTCGATTAAATCCCAATCCATTTGTTTTACTTTGTATTCCATTTTTATCTCCGTTTAATTTAAAAGTACCGAACCGTTCCTCGATTCGATAAAGACATTGTACACTATACAATACAAGAAGTCAAGCATTATTTACAAATTAAAAGGGTATCGTATCTCCAAACACATCGTCATCGGTCGCAACAGGTGCTATTGGTTCTTGTGCTACTTGAGGAGCGTTATTTGTGTTTGGCGCTACACTAGGATTGTTATTGGAGTCTGACCTACTATCTAGCATCTGTAAAACACCCCCAAATCCCGACAAAACGACTTCAGTGGTGTATTGGTCTTGTCCTTCCTTATTTTGCCACTTACGGGTCTTTAACGCACCCTCGACATAAACCTTAGAACCTTTGTGTAGGTACTGCTGTGATATTTCAGCCAACTTACCGAATATGACAACTCTATGCCACTCAGTTTTCTCTTTCTTTTCACCTGTCGTTTTGTCTGTCCAAGACTCTGATGTTGCTATTGCAAGGTTTGCTATTGCATTACCGTTAGTTGCGTATTTAACTTCAGGCTCTCTGCCTAAGTTTCCTATTAGTATTACTTTATTTATTCCTGACATAATTGTCTCCTTTTTGGTTTAAAAGTGGTCACTTACGCACTCGGCTGTGACCTTACCGTTCTATAACTCCACAGAGGATGTGTTTCTGTGGAAGAAGGTGCGCTCTCCCTAAGTTACTTAATTTAAAGAGTCCGTATCGTGGACAAACCGCACTTTTCACCTTTAATTATCGAGGAATGGAGATTAAACTTGAGGAGATTATTCTAATTACCCCGACTGTCCAATATAGGTAGTGACACCCGACAGTTCTTTTATTATAACTTACTCATCAGGTGATAACTTACGCAATCCCTCTTTGATGACTACTTGTTCAGAACTGTCAAACGCCTTCCAAATATCGTTCTTTTGACGTGAGGTTAGTTCATTCCAAAGTTGTTTAATCCCATCAAAGTCTGACTCGCCCACAACCTCTTTCAGAGCGTGTACATATTCATCGCGCTCACCGTTTTCCCAAACAGGAATATCGGGTAAGTCTTCACCTGCATAGATGTATAAGCCCAAACCATGACGAGCAATACATTTAGTGATAGAACGTTGTATAGACGTGTTCACATTCATCGAAGTGATACTATCCATAGGTATTGACTTGTTCTTAAAGTCTAAGACAGGCAGGTACTCAATATGCTCAAGACCTTCTATCGTTACACTTGTCTTCACCCAAGCACTCTTACCATCATGGTGGTACAACCAACCATCTTCATTCTCATAGACATGGTAGTTTGCTTCGGGGTATTTTTTCTTAACCTCTGACCAAGCCCAAGCCCACGACAGGTAAGTTAGTTGACCCTTCTGCTCTGTGTGTTCGTTTACGTTTACTTTGTTTAGTGTGTTAAATACGTTCATCAGTCATCTCCTAATATTAAATATAAAACAAAGGCTTGATAAAGGATAGCCACTCCTACTAATACTTCAAACATCATAACCCCCACCTGTATCTTGCAACGTTACAGTTCTCACCAAATCGGTTATGAACCTTCTTACGGTTGCTGATAATATTATGACCTTGTTTCCTTAGTCTAAAAATACAAGCAGATAACCTATAGATGCCTAACTCTTTCCATGCCTCTAATGGGTCAATCTCGTTGTTGTCTTTTAAATAATCTAATAATCTTTCGTCTTGTGTCATTTCAATCTCCGTTTTAATGTAAAAAGTTTTGTAGTTCTTCGTAAACAAACTGAGAGTCATCATTAACTTTGTCTAACTCTTCGTCTGTCAGCCTAACCCCTGTGTCCTTGAACTCTGCCTCTATAATGAAGGAGTCCTCAAATTCGGGGTATTGGTTGCTATCCCAATCCATATCAATTACCGTAATGTTCTTGAAGTTAATGCTCATTTGCCAAACCCCAAACTATCTATTAAATCATCAATCTGCTCTTTAGGATTTCCGAAAGCCTTGTCAATTTCTTGAGCGTATTGCTCAGTCTGCATGTAATCTTTCATGTCGGGTTCTTGGTCTTGAACGTGAGCGTTATTCTCTTGGTTATCAATATCTAAGTCGCTAAAATATCCCATGTTAAATCTCCCATCCGTATTCATCAAGCAACATTGCTGACAGTTCTTTGTGAAAGTCGTAGTCGATTTGGTCATAGTCATCTGAGTAATGAAAGTCAGATTTCAGAGACATAAGTTTGATGCAAGTCGCAATTAGTAGAATAACCTTAACTTCCACCTCGCTAATAGGTGTGTCATCTAGGTAATGCTCAAATGATTGTTTGTCCTCTTCGATTGAACTGTAGAACTCGCTAAGTGCTGTGTCGTAACAAGCCTCGTATCGTGTTTGGAAGTGGTCAGCCTCTTCGTGTTCTCTGTTAGTCATTCTGCTCATTTTGTATCTCCTATTTTATTTTAAAGTATCAACTCTTTGTTCTGTTGATAATGCAATTATACTTGCATACAATACAATATGCAAGTATTTATTAATTTAATTATTTAAGCCGTTTAAATGTCTAAGCGCCATATCTAAGCCAAGAATCTCTTTCTGAAACGGCTCTTGGTCTTTAACATATACAGACTTACTAAGTTTGACAATGGCTTTTTCTCTATCACCTTCTAATTGTTTTATTAATTTAATTGTGTTCATTTTGAATCTCCTAATAAGTGGGGCTTTCGCCCCTTTGGTTAAAAGTTAGTGTTTGGGTTTGTTTGCGCTTGGTTCTCAACATAAGCACAAGTTAAGCCGAAGTGTCTAGGTGCGCCACAACCATCGTAATCATCTTCATGGAACATAACACCTTTCTTTTCTAGTGAAGATAAGTAACCACCTACTTGTGATTCTGTAAGGTTAGGGAAGAAAGAGAAAACTTTTGGTAAAACCCAAGTAGTTCCATTGTCATGAGTTAAGTCACTCCAAGTTTCACAACCTGTCCAATTCTCTTTAGCAAATGTGTTTACAAAGTTCTGTTCGTTTTTTGTTAGTGTGTTCATTTTGTATCTCCGTTTTATTTAAAGGTTTAACTCAATTTCATAATCAAGTTACTGCGTATTGTACAGTAGGTGATACTAGGTGTCAACAACTAAATGCAAATAAACACTATTTTTTTTACTCCAGTGTTGTTTTTTCTTCCCAGTGTTGTTTTTTCTTCATTTGCCCTCTTTATTTTAGACATAACTATCCCACTTCTACTCTTGTGGTAAGTGCCGTATTAGCGGTCTTAATCACATAAACCAAAGTCACGGTCTAAGAGTATCAGTTATCGAGCCGACCATGTTTGGTGGTCAACCCTCTATCTTCTTGGTCATTTCATTCCAAGCCAACTAACAAGGACTTACAAAACATTATGTTAGTATCGGTGGTTATTACAACTTACCACTGCGACCTAGTTGACAAGTGGGCAGTCATTGCTAGGATTTATATTTCTATTGCTTCTTTGAGTTGTGGTCAAATTTAAAATTAAACACCATTGCAGTGTCTTGACCAAAGTGAATACTATAGGTTATAATAGCACTCAGGTGGTCGCATCACCTAATTCAAGCCCTCGATTGATTATAGTCTTTCGGGGGTTTTTTATTGAATAATGAAAATATCATACACTAATTGAAATCGTGGTTATTCTTTTTTTTAATATTCTCTATCTGTGGTGCTTTAAAAAAGGGATTTTATCCCTCAGAGGAACGAAGTGACGAGCCTTACCTAGAGAGAAGGTTGGGTGCTTCAGCACCGACCCAACAAACGAAGTGCGTTAGTTAGAGTGATAATGTTGAATCTTATACAAACTAATGTGTGGTAGATGATATAATATGTACTTAATTCAATAACAAACTACTATTATGCCAAAAGAGAAGGTTTACAAAGATGTTGATAAAACAGTTTACTTTAACTCTATTACAGATGAACTAAGACGAATAGGATTAACACAAGAGAAGACAGCAGAACTATTAGGTATTACTCGTAGTGGATTAATTCATCGTATCAATCAAGACAAGCCTTCTATTCATTGGCAAGTTTACGGATTGAGTCAATACTTTGAATATGATAATCTTGATGAGCGTGATTTATAATTAAAAGGAGAAGTTTATGTGGTGGGGTCACAATAAAAAGCAATGTGTTACAGCGTTAGTTGGTGTTAAAGAGTTACTAGACAGAATTAGTTATATGAACGACAGAGCAGTTAGACAACATACGTGTGAATCAGCAAAAGAGATTATTGATAATTTACTCAGAGAGAAGGACAAAGACAAGTGAGACATGATTACGAACACCAAGTACAAAAAGCGATATGTCAGTACCTAGATATGAGAAAGGTGTGTTATTTTGCAATACCTAATGGTGGTCAACGTAATAAGATTGTAGCATCTAAGTTAAAGTCTGAAGGTGTCAAAGCAGGAGTTCCTGATATATGTATTGTCTATGATGGTCAGGCATACTTCTTGGAAGTTAAAAAACCTAAGACATTAGACAGTGGCAAAGGCAGTTTAAGTAAGAACCAAAAGGTTATGATTGAACGAATTAAAGAAGCAGGTGGTGAAGTAGCAGTAGTTTATTCAGTAGCAGACGTTATTGAAGCTCTAATTGATTGGCAGATAAATGTCCTCTAAGATAACTAAAAGCGCTAGAGGTCAGTCATGTACTATTCGATTAGATGGGTGTTATGGTGGCGTACAAAATGAAACAGTTGTTTTGGCACATCTTAATGGTGGTGGTATGGGCGCTAAGTGTCTTGATATCCATGGTGCTTATTGTTGTCATTCTTGTCATGATATTCTTGATGGGCGTGTACAATCTGATTATTCATCGGAATTTCTACTATTGAGCCACCTAATGGGTATGAAAAGAACACAAGAGATTTTAGTTAGTAAGGGGTTAATGTGAGTAAAGATATGTATTATAAATGTGATGATTGTGGAAAGAAGTTTGAGTTTGATGACACTTGTTTCCTTGGAAATATTGAAAGAATGGAAGACGAAGAGTGTGACCCTATGATGGATTTAGATTGTTATTGTAGTGATTGTGTAGGTAAGCATGAAACGAATCATTGAACGTAAAAAAGAGAAACGACATATTATTGAAACAATGATAGTTAGTCACTTCAGTCAGTTCCCTGATTCTGATAAGGCAATCATCGAGATAAAAGATGATAAAGACTCTCGCTCAGTAAAGCAGAACAGACTGTATTGGGAGTGGATTAACGTCATAGGTAATGAATTGGGCTATACTAAAGACGAGACACACATACTGTTCAGAGACAAGTTTCTAGGTTACAATGAACTGACGACAAAGAAAGGTGCAACAATAAAAGAACTAAAAAGCACTACTAAGTTGAAGGTGGGCGAGATGAAGGACTACTTAGAGCAGATAGATATATTTGTTAGTGAGTATGGCATTATGTTGCCTAGACCTGAAGATTTGTATTTAGAATCAATGGGTTACAAGAAATGAGCGTACATAAACACTCAGATGCAATACACGCTTGGGCTGAAGGATTCCCAATACAGAAGTTCGTACTACCTTGTTGTGTAAACAGAAGAGAAGAAGGTGAGTGGAAAGAATGCAAGTGTCCTATGTGGCTTGATGAAAATGAATACAGAGTAAAACCAAAGGATAAGATTTGGGAAGATGATTAACAAGTTAAAGAAAATCAATCTAAACGATTATAATCCCGAAGAATTTGTAGAGTTGTATGTCTGTGCTTTAATGCTAATGGCAGAAGACTCTTCAATCAATGACGCACACGAAGGCGTTGAATTAATGAGAGAGCAGTTAGACTTCGAGTTAATGCCTGTTCCACCTCACAAGGAGTTACACTAATGACAGCTAAGAAAACAGATAACTTCCTTCCACTAGGGAGACCCACTAAATACAATGAAGAAATGCAGGCTAAAGCAGATGAATATCTTGCAACTTATACCGATGACAGTGTAGTTCCAAGCGTAGCAGGACTGTCTTTATATATTGATATTCCTGATAGCACTATCTATGATTGGAAGGCTAAACATCCTGAATTTACGGGTACGTTAGGCAGAATAAAGAAGAAACAAGAGGCAGAATTGCTTAACAAAGGGCTTACAAGTGAGTTTAATGCAACGATTGTTAAGTTAATGCTACACAACCATGGCTACAGTGATAAGGTCGAACAAGACTTAAAATCAAGCGATGGCTCAATGAAACCTACAGTGATTGAATTAGTGGCTAAGAGTGAGTAAAGCACAGATTGAGTTACCACCTAAGTTAGTTCCTGTCTTTGAGGGTGAAGCAAGATACAGAATAGCATACGGTGGACGTGGTTCAGGCAAGACAAGAACCTTTGCACTAATGACTGCTGTTATGGGTTATCGTTGGGGAATGGCAGGTAAGAAAGGACAGATACTATGCGCTCGTGAGTTTATGAACTCCCTAGACGATTCATCACTAGAAGAAATCAAGACATCCATAAGGTCAATAGACTGGCTTAACGATTATTACGATGTGGGCGAGAAGTACATCAGGTCTAAAGACGGCAACATACATTACACCTTTGTAGGACTAAGACGTTCACTAGATGCTATTAAGTCTAAGGCACGTATCATGTTGGCTTGGGTGGATGAGGCAGAACCAATGAGCGACATGGCATGGCAGAAACTAATACCAACAGTTCGAGAAGAAGGCTCAGAGATATGGGCAACGTGGAATCCCGAATCAAAGTACAGCGCAACACATGAACGATTTAGAATATCACCACCTAAAAACTCTAAGATAGTTGAACTCAATTACACTGACAATCCTTGGTTTCCAGATGTACTAGAGGCAGAACGCCTAGAAGACAAAGCCAAACGTATCGATATGTACGAACACATTTGGGAAGGTGGCTTCTTAGTATTCAGTGAAGGCGCTTACTATTCAACAGAGATGCGCTTGGCTAAGGAAGAAGATAGAGTAGGTGAGGTTAGATACGATAGAGATAAGGGTGTAGTAACTGCTTGGGATTTAGGAATAGGCGACTCAACATCTATTTGGTTTGCTCAGTACATCGGCACAGAGATACACATCATTGACTATTACGAAGCATCAGGTGTTGGATTAGACCACTATGCTATCGTATTACAAGAGAAAGGTTACGTGTATGAACAACACATATTACCGCATGATGTAAGGGTTAGAGAACTAGGCACAGGCAAGTCAAGACTAGAGACATTAGATGGTTTAGGCATTAGAAATGTAGAGATAGCACCTGACCTAAGAGTAGATGACGGCATTCAATCAGCACGTTCAATGATTCATAAATGTTGGTTTGATGCAAATAAATGTGAAAAAGGTATCGATTGTTTGATAAACTACACACGAGATTGGGATGAAAACGGTAAGACTTGGCGCTCAAGACCTCGACATGATTGGGCATCGCATGGCGCAGATGCTTTTAGATATTTGGCGATAGGTTACAGACCAATGAACGAATCTTGGGGTAAGCCTATAAAACGTAACATTAAGGGAGTTGTTTAATGGGTTTATTTGATGAGTTGTTAAGTCAGCCAGGTGTTACAGCAACAGGCGGTGGCACAGGGTACGACCCAAGAGATGACGAGATGGAAGTGCGCTTCACAGCAGAAGGCACTCCTTACAATGCTAGACCTGGTACTCCGTTACATGAAGGACACACTAGAGCAAACCAACCTATGTTCGACCTTCCAACGGTCGAAGTACCTAAAGAACCATCATTACTGAATTACGGATATGACCAAACTGTACAGCCACCTCAACAAGTTGACGTAAATCCTACGCAAGAATACATTGACCCTATGTCGTTATACAACAGACAAGGCAGAGCAGATTACATCCCACAGAACATTGTAGATACAAACACAGTATTCGGCAGTCCAAGTCTAGGCTCATTACCAAACCCTACTCAAGACGCTAGTGCTATGGAAGCACTTAACAAAGCATCAGCAGAACGTGATAAACAAGCGCAGATTGAAGCACAACTACAGGTATTACTAAAGGCTCAAGGACTAGATAATCGTGCTGAGTGGGATATGCGTAGAGCAGACGACCAATTTGCTAACCTAGACAAGCAGTACGATATTAACAACCAAGTAGCCACAGATGACTTCGGCAACCCACTATTAAACGCTAATGAGCATGGTCAAACAAGTTACGACATAAACGCAATCAAACAAGAGTCTCTTGACAATCTAATGATGCAGGATAGAAAGCCTGTAGCCAATGTAGCCACCCCACCTGTAGTAGCACCAACAGACAACAAACCTGATTATCCAAGCAACATGACACCTTATGCAATAAACCTACTAGAGGAACAACGCAAAAGAAACGAGATGTTTCAGGGTATAGGTGATACAGCAACAGGTATTTATGAAGGCGCTAAGACATTAGGCTCAGATATTTATGATGACGTTACAGGTTTTGACTATAAAGGATTAGGTTCAGATATTTATAAGGAAGGTGCTGACGCTGTACAAGGCGCAAAGGATTTATACACAGACTTTAATAAGCCTGATACTCGTACTCACAGACAAAGGATGATTGATAATCAGACTAATGTTGTTGAGCCTGTTAAAGAGTTTATAACTGATACTATTCCTGAATTTGCAGGTGATGCTTATGAAGGCATCTTAGGTCCTCTTGTAGGTAATTGGTATGACAACCTGTCTAAAGATGCAGAAGGTCCTACACAAGAGTACGATTCAGCAACAGGCGTTCAGAAACCTATGGTGTTTAACTTTAAGAAGTCTCTAGCAACAGAAGTTAAAGGACTTGTGGATGCTGCAACAAGTCCTGTAGAGACAGCAGATGCTATCGCTAGTGTAATTTCAGGCGCAGTTCAACACACGCTACCTGATGATATGGCTTGGAATGAAGACTCTAAGAAGATGGCAGGGGCTATTGGACAAATGTACGCTGAAAGATATGGCTCTATAGATGGGTTTAAGAAAGCATTAGCAGAAGACCCTGTTCCTGTATTAATTGAATTAACAGGCGCAGGATTAGTTAGTAAGGTGGTTGCAGCGAGAACCCTTGCTTCTATGAAGAAAATTGATATGGGTGAGGCTTTAGAGAAGTTCACAGACAAGGCTGTAGAGACAGCAACAATGGGAATGGAAAAGAGAGGGTTTCGTAAGGAACTGATGGTTTATCATGGTTCGCCTCATAAGTTTGAAAAGTTCGACCACAAGTATATGAGTTCAGGTGAAGGTGGTCAAATGATGGGTTATGGTACTTATCTTGCAGAGCATCCTAGTGTTGCTAAAACTTATGCGCCTCGCGACATGGTCATGGAAGACAAGTTATTGAAATTGTATGAAGACGCTATGGACTTTAGAAGACCTGGTGGCGAAGACGTTTTTGCCTATGAGGTTTATGAAAGAGCATTAGACCATTGGACTCCAAAGGAAATATCAGAATACATCAAAGACACATATAAGGGCGATGATTTAGTTAAAGCAGAAAAAGCACTTGGCAATTTCAAAAAAATGTATGAGGAGTCTGACAGTTATTTATACGATATAGATTTGCCCGATAAAACCATTGCTAAGATGCTAGACTCTGATAAAACAATTATGGAGCAATCTGATTACGTTATATCTGCGTTAGACGATATTTACCCTAACCTGTCTAAAGAAATTAACAACGCAAAACGAATTAAGCAGAAGTTAGACAAGACTACAAACAAAGCAGAAAGAGATAGTTTGTTTCAAGAGTATGCTGATATTAAAAATCGTTTAGGTTTCAACTTGGATGACAATGCTCATTCTCTCTATAGAGATTTAGAGAATACACTAGGCTCTGACAAGAAGGCTTCAAAACTTCTTGAAGATAAAGGAATACCAGGTGTGAAGTTTTGGGATGGAGATTCAAGAGGTTCAGGTGAAGGAACAAGGAACTTTGTCATATTTAACGAGAATAGCGCTAAGGTTCTAAAGCGTAATGAGGTGGATATACCTAATATTGACGATGGTGTATTAGGTCAGATAGGTAAGACAAAAAACCCTACAACCGATTTAAGAAACTCTCTCAGAGAGGGTGGATATAAAATAGACATGGACGAAGGCATCTCGGGCGAAATTAAGTTAAGTCGTATCGAAGTTCCACCTAATGTTCGGGGCAAAGGACTTGGTACAGATGCGATGAATCAGATTGTTAAAATGGCTGATGAAAGTGGCAAGACTATAACTTTAACACCTGATACATCATTTGGCGCAACCTCAGTTTCGAGATTAAAGAAATTCTATAAGAAGTTTGGATTTGTAGAGAACAAGGGTAAGAACAAAGACTTTTTATACAAAGATTCAATGCTACGACTACCTAACAGTCCAAAAGTGGGCAAACCTAACAAAGTAACAGATGGTCTATTAGGTCAGACACCTGTCAAGGGTGTACACCTAACCATGGAAGAGTTTGATGACTTCAAGATGGGTGCTACAAGAGACTCAGAGCCAGGCATCCACTTTGGTACTAATTCGGCATCAGGCGAGAAACTGATTGAAAACAAGAAGTTTCAGATTGAGAATAATTATATAGGCAAGCCTAGAAACCCTGTTAATTCTCCACAAGGTATTAAGAAGATACAGGCTGACTTAAACATTAGTAAGCCACTTAGAGTATTTGAAGAACAAAGAATGATGGGCGGAAGATGGGATGCTCACCAAATTGGTAGAAGTTTGTTTGAAGTAGATGAGTTGCCAAGAAGGTTTACTGAAGCAGACAGAGAAGCGTGGTACGAAGGGTATTTATCTTCCAAGGTTACTATTGATGGACGAGAAGTAGATGTACCACTTGAAGTCAACAAAGATGGCTCTACTCCAGATTGGAATTATTCAGAGTTAGATGCCAAGCAAGAATCAGAGTGGATTAATAATTTTCTTAATGAACGTGGGTACGACCATATTATCTATGACAACGCTTATGAAGGTGGTGGTGATTCACTTGGTGTATATGATTTATCTAAGATTAAGCAAACAGGCGCAGAGCGCTATGCAACATTAGCAATACCTACAGGTGGTTTACTAGCAACAGATGACGAAGCCCAAGCAGAAGAAGAACTTACAGACGGATTAATAAACAACGTCAAGTCTTGGAAGCCTAACAACAATCTTGTAACCTTCGTTAAGACTATGGAGAACGACCCACTAAGGGTAGGCAACACCAAGGTCAAAGAATATGATGATGTAGGACACAAAGCAAAGGGTTACGGCACTAAGTCAGGACTACTTGCACAAGATACAGAGGCAGAAGCAACCAACGCGCTTAATAAGAAGTTAGTTGATGCTAACAAGGCAGTTGACAGACTTGTTAAAATAGACTTAAATGAAGACCAAAGGAATGCGTTAGTATCATTAGTCTATAACGTAGGTGCAACAGGTTTTGGTAAATCTAATGCCCTAAAGGCGTTAAATAATGGTAATATAAAGACATTCTTAAAAGAAGCGTTCGACCCTAAAGTGGGCTTTGTCAAGACAAAAGGTAAGATTGTTAAAGGCTTAGTCAATAGAAGAGCGAGAGAAAAGCAGATTTTCACTAAGGGTAACTATGGCAATTAATACATACGCAACGTTAAAGACAGCAATAGCAGACTTTCTTAACAGAGACGACCTAACATCGGCTATCGAGAACTTCATTGCATTAGCAGAAGCACAGATTAACAGAGACATTCGTCATTGGAAGATGGAGAAACGCTCTAGTGGTCAACAAAGTGCTAACGATGAATACGCACAGATACCTGCTGATTGGATGGAGACTATTAGATTCCACGTCACAGACAACGGAACATCACCTCTTGATTTAATCTCAAGGGCTGCTATGGCAGACAAGAGGGCATCTAATGAAGATTCTACAGGCACACCAACACATTACACACACGCAGACAGTCAGTTTCAGTTCTACCCAACACCGTCTGCTACAGTGAACACAGAATTGCTTTACTACGCTAAGACAACGGCTCTTAGTTCAAGTAACGCTGATAATTGGCTTTTACTAGAAGCACCTGATGTGTACCTTTATGGCGCACTGCTACATTCAGCACCGTATCTAGGGGAAGATGAGAGAATCGCAGTATGGGCGCAGATGTATTCTGCTTCAGTATCACGATTAAACGAAGTATCTGAGAACGCTAGATTTAGTGGCTCAGGTTTAAAACTTAAAATAAGAGGATTAGGATAATGTCATTCACAAACTTTTTAGAAACAGAAATATTAGACCACGTATTTGCAGGTGCGGCTTACACTGCTCCTACAACAATTTATTTGGCTTTATACACAGCAACTCCAGGTGAGACAGGTGGTGGTACAGAATTATCAGGTAGTGCTTATGCTCGTCAATCAGTAGCATTTACTACATCAGGTGATACTACATCTAACTCATCAGCAGTTGAATTTCCTACAGCAACAGGCTCATGGGGTTCAGTAACTCACGTTGGTGTATTTGATGCTTTAACAACAGGAAACTTAATGGCTTATGCAACACTAACGTCAGCAAAAACTATTGATTCAGGCGATGTGTTCCGTATTCCTACAGGCGACCTAGATATAACACTGAACTAAAATGTTATATAACCAGTGGAAATACAATAGGGCGAAGTATTCCACAGCCGACTTAGAAGACGGCACATTAGTTGTATTAGCCACAGGAACAACAACCTGTATTGGCGGTAGAATAAGAGAGTCTGGCGCTATAAGTATGGGCGACACTGTTGTAACTACAGTGGGAAGCCGTCAGGCTAACGCGTCATTAGTTGTAACATCTACATCTAGCACAACATCATCTTCTACAAGAGTTAGAGAGTCTAGTGCTACTGTAAATGCAAGTGCGTCAAACACAACCAGTGCTGAGAAGATTAACTTAGGCAGTTCTACAACCACTGCTTCAAGTACAACATCATCAATAGCAGAGGTAGTATATTTAGGTGGTGGACAGATTTCACCAACATCGACTGTTACAGCGTCTTGTATAAGGATTATGTTCTCAAGCGTAGTCATTAACGGCTCATCAGGAACACTGACAGTAGCAAGAGAGAAGTGGGAAGATATTTCAGAAACCTCATCGACTTGGACGTTAATTCCTGAAGGGTCGGAAACTTGGACAACTATAGCAGCATGAGTTTAATACCATTACAATTACCGCCAGGTGTTCACAATAACGGAACAGACTTTGAATCATCTAATAGATGGCGTGACGCTAATTTAGTTCGTTGGCATGATGGTTCAATGCGCCCTGTGGGCGGTTGGACAACACGTAAGGCATCAGCATTCGCATCAGCACCAAGAGCAATGATTTCTTGGGTTGATAATACTTCAGGAACTAACTTAGTAGCAGGAACATACAACAAATTATATTACGTCAATCAGTCAAGCACTGTATATGACATTACTCCAACAGGACTAACTTCAGGTAATTTAGACGCTGTAGTTAATACTTCATTTGGCGGTAGTTATTGGGGAACAGGTAACTACGGAACAGCAAGAACATCTACAGGTGTGTATCAAGAAGCAACAACATGGTCATTAGACACATGGGGTCAGAACCTACTTGGTTGTTCATCAGGTGACGGAAATATTTATGAGTGGACATTAAGCACTTCTACATTGCCAACAGCACTAACTAACGCACCTGTCAATAATAAAGGTGTAGTAGTTACAGAAGAAAGATTTGTATTCGCATTAGCATCAGGTGGAAACCCTCGTAAGGTTCAGTGGTCAGACAGAGAAGACAATACTGTTTGGACTCCTGCGGCTACTAATGAATCAGGTGATATGGAGTTACAGACATCAGGACAGATTATGTGTGGTGTTCGTATGCGTGGTAGAACTATTATATTGACAGATAATGATGCTCATATAGCAACCTACCAAGGTCCACCGTTCGTATATGGCTTTGAACGTGTAGGTACAGCGTGTGGTGTTTCATCAAGAAAGGCTGCGGTTGCAGTAGATGAAGGCGCTTTTTGGATGGGTCATAAGTCATTCTTCACATTTGATGGTTCAGTAGCAACAGAGATTAAGTGTGATGTTGTGGATTATGTATTCGATGACATCAACCGAAATCAGATTAGTAAGGTGACTGCTGTACATAACTCACAGTTTGGTGAGATTTGGTGGTTTTATCCATCAGGCTCATCTACTGAGAACGACAGATATGTTGTATTAGATTACAAAGAAGGACATTGGACTGTAGGCGAATTAGGTAGAACGGCTTGTATTGATAGAGGTGTGTTCGATAATCCTATTTGGTGTGATGCTAGTGGCAACTTGTACGAACAAGAGACAGGTATTAATCACGGCTCATCAGTACCATTTGCTGAATCAGGACCTATTAGCCTTGGAAACGGTGATACTGTTATGAGAGTAACAAACCTTATTCCTGATGAGAAGGTTCAAGGCGAAGTTAAGGTGTCGTTTAAGACTAGAATGTACCCTAATGATACAGAGACTACACATGGACCTTATACATTGACGAATCCTACAGATGTTAGATTCACAGGCAGACAGGTAAGAATTAAGATTGAAGGTAACGGATATCATAATTGGCGTTCAGGCATTATGCGAATTGATGCTAAAGCAGGTGGCACTAGATGAGCGCACCAGTACCGCCACCGCCACTAGGACCTAATTGGAATACGTGGGGTGAGAAGTTAAACTCGTTCCTTGTTAGAACAAGAGACGCTTTAAGATTTAAACAGAACGGTGATTCTGCAGCAGAAAACGGCATCCTTATGTGGGATGAATCAGACAAGAATCCTGTAGTGTCTATTGATGGAGAATGGATTCCACTAGGTTTAGGCGGTGGAACTAATAGTGGCTCTCATGCTTACGTTTATAGTACAACAAGTCAAACTGCAAGTGCTGTGGATACTGCTTATGGCATTACTTGGAATAATATAGGCGTTAATAACAATATCTCTATTAATGGTAGCGACTCAACAAGAATTGATTTTGCTAAAGGCGGAACATTTTATATAAACTTTCACGCTACATTAGCATCTTCAAATGCTTCTACAAAGACAGTGTATTTCTTCCCTAAGATAAACGGTACAACTCAAGACCATTCAACTATTATTACTACACTTCACGAGAATGGTCAGAAGAAAATTGCATCAAGAAACGGATTATTTACAGTAAGCGCAGGTGATTATTTACAAGCAATGTGGGCGACTGATGATGTGGCAGCATGGTTAGAGAATAATACCGCAACATCATTTGCACCATCTACACCGAGCGTTACTCTATCAATAGTTGAGGTAACAACGTGAATATTAAAGAAGAGTTAATACGTTGTAGAGAGTGGATTCAGTCTGCTTTAGACAAAGGTGGTGACACACATTCCTTTATTGACGTTGTAGATGGTGTTGTTGGTGGGAAAATGCAATTATGGTCAGGTAAAAAAGGATGTGCTGTAACAGAGATAGTAGTGTATCCTAACAAGAAAGTCCTACATGTCTTTTTGGCAGGTGGGAAACTAGAACAGATTACCGATATGCACAAAGATGCGGTACAATGGGCTAAAGCCCAAGGGTGTGACGGAATGACCCTATCAGGAAGAAAGGGTTGGTTAAAAATATTAAATAAAGACGGTTGGAAAGAACAACAAATCGTTATGGCAAAGGAGTTTTGATATGAGCGGTGGAAAAGGCGGTAGCCAAACACAAGTAACAGAAATACCTAAGTGGATTGAAGAACCTTCAGTCAGAAACTTAGCAAGAGCAGAAACAGCACAAAAAGTTGGATATATGCCTTGGTATGGTCCTGATGTGGCATCATTTAGTCCTGCCACTCAAGAGGCTTGGAGACAGAATATTGGAGCATCAGAGGCTTTTGGATTATCAGCCCCAGGCTCATTAACCCCTATGGGGGGATTACCAGCACCTACTACTTATTCAAGCGGTGTTACAGGTTACAGTGGTCAGCCTTTATATGACCAAGCACTAGCAGAATTAAAAACTAACAAACCTGCGGATGTTGCACAATATAACAAATTATTTGTTTAGGAGAATAATATGGCAGGTGGACCTCAAACAGGCGGAATAGCACAAAACCCAAACATTAATCAGATGGCTGCTCAAGGAATTAAAGGAGCAGGAATTAACTCAGCAGTAGGAATGGGTTATCAGCCAGGTCAGTTAGCAACAACTAGCATGACTCCTTACATGAATCCTTATACTACTGAAGTTATTAAGGCTAATGAGGCTGACATATTACGAGGCGCTGACAAAGGATTAGATATGTTAGGCGCACAGGCACAGGCTGCTAAAGCATTTGGTGGTTCTCGTCATGGTGTTGCTATGGGTGAGATGGGTAGAGATGTGGCTACACAACTTGCACAATCATCAGCAGGTCTGAGACAACAAGGATTCCAACAAGCGCAACAAGCAGCGCAACAAGATATTCAGAGTGGGCTACAAGGCGCACAACAAAGATTAGGTGCAGCAAGTCAGTTAGCAAACATATCTAACCTAGGTTTCGGCATGGGTCAGACTGTTACGCAGAACTTAGCACAACAAGGCTCACAGCAAGAAGCAATGCAACAAGCGCTTATTGATTCTGCTAAACAAAGATTCCAAGGTTATACAAATCAACCTTCTACATCTATTGGTTATGTTACTCAGGCTCTTGGTGCTACACCAGTTCCACAGACACAAACAACAGCAAAACAACCAGGTCTATTCGATTACTTAACATTAGCAATGTCATAGGAGATAGTTATGGGATTCTTGATGGACACAATAAGTAATTGGAACAAGAAGAATGACGAAGAAGATAAACTAAAGGGTCTTTTAGAGAAAAACGATTTTGATAGTAATGAAGACGCAGTAAGTACCGCTAGACAATACGAAGGTTTAAAGGCTCAAACACAAGATGGTTTTCTTTCACACGCAGGTGATGATTGGTTGGGTCGTATGGGTCAACGTACAGGAATGGGTAATTTAGGAATTGGAACAGAGCAAAGTTTTATGCCTGAATATCAAATGAACGGTCAGACTTTACCTGCTATCAATAGTGGAATACAACAGGGTAATATTGATTCATTAAGAGGTGGGTATGACCCACAAGCGCCTTATTATTCTTATGAAACACAAGGAACTCCTGGTGGAATACTTGACTTGTTTGATTCTAAAGATATTAGTGGAGCGTTAAATTACACAAAAGACACAGGCGCTAGAAGCAGACAAGAAGAGATTTTCAAGATGTTTATGAGCATGATGGGTTAATTAGGAGAAAATTATGAGTCCTTTGTTAGAAATGATTTTAAGTGGTCTTGCGACTAAAGCGTTTAATAAGACTGAAACAGGGCAACAATTAGATGAAGGTGTTAATTCATTATTAGACTATCTAAAGAACAATATATTAGGTGGTGATTCAGAACCACAAGAAGGATTACTGTCAACAAACCAGTCTTTTATCCCTCAAGAACAACAAGATTTAGGTGGCTTCACAAGAACAGCAGATGGAACTACAAACGTTATTCCTGCTATGCCTATGGTAACTGAGCGCAAGGTAGTAGATTATAACGCTCCTACAACACAGAGTCCTGTTATGAATCTTTCTAATCAAGACTCTATGACACCTGAACAAGTAAACAAATATTCTAATATGTCTGACACTGTAGGAAACTACGATACGACTCTTGAAGATATTATGAATAAAAACCTAAACAGCACAAGTCCTGCTGCTGACGCATTCAGTAGAGGTTCACAAGAAATGAATCTTGCTAAAGAAGAGCCTAGTTTTATTGATACTGCTATGGATAAAGTTTCTGATGCAAGTTCAGATATGTGGGGTTCTACGTTTGGTGATGAGTCTTGGAGATTGAGAAAGGCTCTTGCGCTTAACTCAATGAGACTTAACCCTGACCAAGGGTTGGCTAAGTCAATGGAGACTAGGTTAGAGGGTCTTCGTAAGAATAAACAAGCAAACAAGACAGCGCAAGCGCTTAGAGCGATGGGTCGTGAAGATTTAGCCAAGATGGTTGAGTCAGGACAGATTGATGCTAAGACAGCAATTACTATTGCTTATAAGAAAGGTTCAGCATTCGAAGAGAAGTTAGAATTTATTGAAGGTAAGACACCTGAAGAGTTGGCACGCTACAAAGACCTTGGTATTCTAGGCGGTGGAACTACTATCAACATGGGTAATGACAAGTATTACGATGCTATTGGAAAAGATATTGCTACTATGCAATCTACTCACAGAGAGCGTGGCGAGTTGGCTACAAGTTCTTTAAATGCTCTAAACGAGTTAAATACAGCAATAGTTAATTTTGGCGAGACAGGTCCTGATGAGTACACTAAGCAGAAATTAAGAGTTATGGCATCTAAGTATGGCATGGGAAGTCTTATTGATGAGAGTAAGATGTCTAATGGACAGTACGTTGAGGCTATTAAAAACCGAATGGTTGCTGAAGAGTTGAGACGAAACAAAGGTCCACAAACAGATTTTGATGCTAAGTTTGCAGGAACATATATTCCTGGACTAGGAACTTCAACAGAAGCTAATAAAGCGCTGATGAACTACTCTAAGTCAATTTCATTGCAACAAAAAATCTTCTCTAATATGTCTGCTAGTATTAGACTTAGTGATTTTGACAACGCCCAAAATACTATACGAGAAATCGACCAACTATCCTTAATGTCTCCTGGTGCTATGGAAAGAAATGACGGAACTTGGATTACATTCAATGAGTTCTTTAACTCTGACCTAGAGCAAATTAAGAGTATGTCTGCTCAAGAGAGATTACAAGAGTGGTCTAATAGATATAAGCAAAGAATGGGGTTTAAATAATGGCTGATGAAATTGATGATTTGTTATGGGGTGGAAACACAACGACACAACCTGTAGTAACGTCTCAAGGCGGTGTTGTGGGTACAACACAGACAATAGATGATGTATTTAAGGGTAGCAATGTGCAAGCAACAGAAAAACAGTTTGAGGAAAGCCTTGAGCCAATTCTGAGAGGACTTCCCGATAATGGTAGAATACTGAGAGATAATAAAACAGGCACTCTTGTTTTTCGTTCAAATAGTTACTCAACTAGCAACCAAGATGAAATAAAGAGAATTATTGATGAAGGCAAACAGGGAGAGGTTGTTGACCTTGGCGCTGAAGCAGAATCTAAGTTCACAAAGGACATCTTAGGGCAAATACCTGAATCGGGTTTATTATCTCAACAGTTTATGAGAGGTGGACTTGGTGGTGGCTCTTGGATGGATGAGGTTATGACAAGCGACCCTGCCGAACAGTGGAAGTATGAAAAGGCAAGAACAGCATACGAGCAAGAATATCCTGAAAGAGCATACCCTGCTCAAATTGCAGGTTTAGGTGCAAGTACCTACCTAACAGGTGGATTGGCACAAGGCATTGGCAAGATTGATAAAGTGGGAAAAGCGGTTAATGTTGTTAAAAATTGGTACAGTAAACTAGCACCTCTTGCACAGAAAACAGCACAAGTTAGTGGAGTATCTGCCTTATCAGGCGCTGAGGGATTGTTATATGGCGCAGGTGACGGTAACACACTTGATGAGCGCACAGTTAATGCACTTCAAACAGGCGCATTAAACACTGCTATTACAGCTCCTATTGCAGTAGCGTTTCCTATTGTTGCAAGCATGATTGATAGATTTAAAATTGATAAGGCTAAGATTGGCGCTATTGCGACAGAGTTTGGTATATCAGTAGAAGCATCTCGTTTCATTAAAGATGCGTTTGATAGTGGTGCTACTCTAGCGGAAATGATGGAGAAAGTGTCTCGCTCAGGTAATGAGCGCATGATTGCTGATGCTAATACAGCGTTCACTAAATTGTTAGACGCTGCTGCTACAGTCTCACCACAAGCAGGTGGTGATATTCAGAAGATTGTTGGAGACCGTGTAACAGGGTCATCAACTAAGTTGGCAAGTGATTTAGACACAAGTTTAGGTGTTCAGCCACAAGGCGAGAAGACTATCTATGATGTGATTAGTGAAGAGACTAAAGTAGGACGTAGTGACGCATATACAAAAGCGTTCTCACAGCCTGTTGATTACACATCTCCACAAGGTCAACAGATAATAAGAACTCTACAAGTTTTGCCACAAAAAACGGTTGATGGCATCAATACATTGTTAGCGATTCGTGGAAAGTCACAACGATTAAAGTATAAGGGTGTTGACAAAAACGGAAACATCCAATACACAGAACTACCTGACGTAGAGACTCTTGATTTAATAAAGAGAGAGTTAGACAACATTGCTGAAGGAGCAAGAGACCCACTTACACAGAACATTAGTGGCATTAGCAACATGGTTGCAGATGAGGCAAGAAAAGCAATTAGAGACAACCTAAAGGCTATTAATCCTGCATACGCAGATGCCTTGTCACAAGGTCAAGGAAAGATTCTAACGCAACAGGCTGTGAGGCTTGGTACAAAACTAATGAAAGATGGCACGCCATTAGATGAAGTTAAGATTTTCATGCGTAATGCTAGTAAGGAAGAGGTTAAAGGTGTAAGACAAGGTTTGCGTGAGCAGATTGAGAGCATTATGTCTAATGCTAAGACCGCATCCACTACAGGGCGACCTGAAGATGTATCTGAGGCTATGAAGTTAATTACCACTATGTCGTCAAGAAGTGTACGCCTAAAAGTAGAGCAAATCTTAGGTAAGAAGACATCAGACGCTATGTTCAAGAGATTAGATGAGACTCGTTCTGCTATCGAATTACAAGCAGGTACACGTACAGGCTCGGCAACAGCGTCAAGACAAGAAATAATGGGAACTGCTGAAAGAATGATTGAGCGTGGTCCTATCGGAACTTTGTTTGAAGGTCAACCTATTAAAGCGGTACAAAAACTAAGAGACTTCTTCACAGGAACAGGTGATGACTACTTACAATCACGTAAAGAAGAGATATTTAAAGAGGTGGCAGACTTACTCACTAAAACAGGAAAGGGTGGAAAAGATGTTGATATGGCACTTAGATACTTAGACGCTGTTAAGAGTGGTCAAAAACTAAGCAATCCACAAGCATCATATTTAACATTGTTAATCAAAAATGGTTTACAATCTACCTCAGCACCGATTGCTACAGGTGTGGGCGCACAGCGTTTCTTAACAGAAGAAAAATAGGAATAAACATGGCAGAACTAAAGCAAATGAGTGAAGATGACATCCAAGGCATTGTTAGTGATGCTGTAACTGATGCTATTGACTTTATGGAAAGTGAAATAACAGAAGGTCGAATTAAGGCACAACGTTATTTTGACGGTGAAGTGGATATTGGCGAAGAAGATGGTCGTTCTAAGATTGTTGCAACCAAAGTAAGAGACACTATTAGAGCAATCAAACCAAGCCTAATGAGAGTGTTCTTATCGTCTGAGAACCCTGTTGAGTATGTTCCTACAGGTCAAGAAGACGTGTCTAACGCAGATTCAGCAACTAAGTTTGCTCATTATAGATTCAACGAACTAAACGGATTTACCCTTCTTAACGATGCTATTCATGATGCTTTAGTTAAGAAAACAGGCGTATTAAAAGCATATTGGGAAGACTACTCAGAGGCTAAGATTCACACTTACTCAAACCTTACTGAAGAAGAAATGTCAGTTATTGTTAATGATGATGATGTAACAGTTATCGAGCAATCAACTGAACTTGAAATGTCTATGGACGAGTTTGGTATGGAAGTAGAATTGCCTAAATACACACTAAAAATTAGTCATCAGAAAGATTCAGGTAAGTTATGTATTGAAAGCGTACCACCTGAAGAGTTCCTTGTAGATAGAAACGCTATAAGTATTGAAGATGCTTATATTGTCGCCCACAGAACAGAGATGAGAGTGGGTGAATTAGTTTCAATGGGATATGACTTCGAGGTTGTATCAGAATTGTCAGGCATAGCATCAGACGACACCTTCACTGACGCAGAGATATACGAGAGAAACAGTTATCAAGACAGTGACGAAGAAGAAATTAAAGACCCTTCTATGAAACAAGTAGCAGTAACAGAAGCGTACATGAAGATGGACGTATATGGCACAGGTCAAGCCACCATGCACAGATTTATACTTGCAGGTGGTGAGAGTAAACTTTTAGACTTTGAGCCTTGGGGTGATGTTCCATTTGCTGTCTTTGAGATAGACCCTGAGCCTCATACGTTCTTCGGACGCTCTATTGCTGATTTGATTATGAACGACCAAGACTCATCTACTGCTATGTTACGTGGCATGATGGATAACGTAGCATTAACTAATATGCCACGAGTAGGTGCTGTAGAAGGTCAAGTAAACATAGATGACTTAATGAACAATGAAATTGGTGGCATTGTAAGAATGAAATCACCAACAGCATTAGTTGATATTGCTACTCCTTTTGTAGCAGGACAGGTATTAGGCGCTATGCAATACCTTGATGATGAGATTCAAGTTAAAACAGGTGTTACTAAAGCAAGTATGGGATTAGACCCTGATGCCTTACAGAACACCACTGCAACAGCAGCACAATTAACTGCTCAAGCAGGAGCAGGTCAGGTTGAGGTTATGGCTCGAAATCTTGCCGAGGGTGGCATGAAACGACTGTTTAAGTTAATCCTTAAACTTATGGTAGAAAACTCTTGTGAAGAGACTATGATGCGTCTAAACGGTAATTATGTACCGATTGACCCTCGTTCATGGAACACATCTATGGATGTGACTGTAAACGTAGGTTTAGGAACAGGTCAAGAAGAGCAAAAACAAGCAGCGCTTAATCAAGCATTCCAAACACAAATGCAGATTTGGTCAACATACGGACCTACCAACGGTCTTGTAACTATGACAGGAATGCGTAACACATTGTCAGATATGTTGGTATTATCAGGAGTTAGAAACGTTGATAGATACTTCAACCCTATGACACCTGAACAAGAGCAACAGTTAATTCAACAACAGCAACAGGCTCAAGCACAACAGCAACCTGCCACTTCACCTGAAGCACAGGCAATCGTACAGGCTGAGACTATTAAGGCACAAGCCAAGTCACAGACAGATATGCTTAAATTAGAGATTGAAGCGCAGAAGGCTATAGCAGAAGATGACCGTAAGAGAGATGAATTAGACCAAAAACTTGTAACAGACGCGGCTAAGATTTATGGTGATTATGGCTCTAAATTAGACATTGCTAGAGTTAAGCAGATGCAAGAAGCACCTAGATACCCACAACAACAACCAACTCAAGCAGTAACAGGCGGTAGATTTTAATGAACTTAGGTGAAAAATCTGCTAAGATAAAGACATTGATGAATGATGACACCTTTAAGGATATTATTTCAGAAATCGTGGAGAGGCAAGTTGCTATCTTCATGGACGCTTATTCGGAAACGAACGAGCGCGACAGGGCGCATGACATTGTTTGTGCGATAAATGAGATTACTAATTATATGGAAAGTGTAGTAGCAGACGATAAGATTAGTAAACGTAAACGTAAAAAATAGGAGAACAGCACCGTGGAAACGACTGAAACCCAAATTGATGGTAGTATTGAATCTGCCATTGAGAGCATAATTGCTCCGATAGAAGAAGAAAAAGTAGAAGCAACTGAAGAAGAAACTCAGACAACAGAGGATGCTACAGATGTAGAGGAAACTGCTGAGGCTGAAGAAGTGGAAACTGATTCTGAAGAAGACTATGACACCGAAGCAGAATATGATTCTGAAGAAGTATCAGAGTTGGACGAAGATAACGACCAAGTAGAGGATGCCGTTCAAAATGCGCCTTCTAACATTAAAGTCAAGATTGACGGTAATGAAGTAGAAGTAACGCTTGATGAACTAAAGCAAGGCTATAGCGGACAGAAATACGTCCAAAAGGGGATGCAAGAGGCAGCAACGCAACGTAAAGAAGCAGAGCAAGTCTATGAATCTCTATTAAACGAACGAAAGCAGATGGCACAACTTTTCCAAGAACTTCAACAGGGAAACATTGCATCACCACCTACTCCACCGTCTCGCGAGTTATTTGAAAGTGACCCAATAGGGTACATGGAACAAAAACTTAACTATGATGAGAGTAAAGTGACTTATGATAATCAAATGGCACAACTTCAGCAAGTGAGTAATAAAAACTCAAATGCAGAAAAAGTTGCTAAACAGACTTATCTAAAGCAAGAAATGCAAGTTTTACAACAGAAGATTCCTGAATTTGCTGACTCTAATAAAGCAGGTAAAATCAAGGAAAGACTGGTACAAGTAGGACGTGAGCATTATGGTTATTCAGCCGATGAAATCGGACAAGTGATGGACCATAGAGCAATACAGGTTTTACATGATGCTATGAAATACCGTGACATTATGAGTGGTAAGGCTAAGGCAGTCGCTAAGACTAAGAAAGCAAGACCTATCGTAAAGGCAGGGGCGAAGAGAGTTGATGATTCAAAAACTAAAGTTCGTAAACGCCAAAAGGCACAACTCAGAAAGTCAGGTGGCATTGAAGATGCTATCGGCTTAATTTTACAAACCTAATAATAGGAGAACGACAATGGCACAACCATCAAACACATTTGATAGTTATGACGCAAAAGGTATTCGTGAAGACTTGGAAAACGTAATCTACGACATTTCCCCTGAAGAAACACCTTTTTATTCATCATTAAAAAAAGTAAGCGCATCTAACACTTTCCATGAGTGGCAGACTGACGCATTACGTTCATCAGCATCAAACGCTCACATTGAAGGTGACGACACTACTGCTAACGCAATGACTGCAACTACTCGTATGGGTAACTACACGCAAATCTTTAAGAATGCTGTGATTATTCCTGATACTGATGCAGGTCTTGACAAAGCAGGTAGAGCAACTGAAATGGCTTACCAAACTTTGAAGATTGCTAAAGAGCAGAAGCTAGACATCGAGAAGGCATTGTTTGACAACAACGCACACGTTGCAGGAAGCGCATCAGTGGCTCGTGAGTTAGCAGGTGTACCAACGTTTATCAATAGTAATATTGGTAATATCGGTACTTCAGGTGTAAACCCTGAATCAGTATCTGGTTGGACAGTACCTGGCTCTAAGCCACGTACAGACGGTACTGCAACTGTGTTTGCTCAAGCAGACTTTGATAGCACTATGCAATCTATCTGGGAAGCAGGTGGACGTCCGGACACTGTTTACTTATCAGCGTTCCAGATGAACAAAGCGTTAGGCTTCACTGGTAATAACAACCAACGTTCAACTGTTAAAGCAGAAAGCGAAGGCGTTATTAATCACATGGATGTTTATGTAACTCCGTGGGGTACTGTTGAGTTCACTCCAACTCGTGAGAATCGTGGTCGTGATGTTTTCATCATGCAAAACGATATGTGGGCTTGTGGCGTATTACGTCCAACCAAGAACACTGCTCTTGCGAAGACAGGTGATAATACTAAACGCCAAGTTCTTACTGAACTTACGCTTATCTCTAAGAATGAGAAAGCATCAGGCGCAGTAATCGACTGTACTACTTCTTAATATAAGAAGTTAATAAGAGGGTGGGAAACCGCCCTTTTTACATAAGGAATTTAAAATGAAAATAGGTGAAAAAATACACGTTGACCACAAGAACGATAAAGTAATCGTTCAAAAGATTCACACCGCTAACCCTGCCTTAAAAAGAGCAGAGCAGTTAAGAAGCCATAAATTAGATGGCATGGGTGAGAGTAAATTAGTTGGCACAATCCCTATTTTCCTTATTAAACAATGGTGTGACGAACTTGGAATCAAGTGGGGCGACATTGAAGCACGAAAAGAAGTGGTAAAAAAGAAAATACTCAGTGGTGAATTTGATAAACTACGAGTGTGGAAAGGAACTTATTAATATAGGACAATAAAATGGCAGATACTACTACTACAACTTATAGTTTGACTAAACCTGAAGTAGGAGCGTCAGCAGACACATGGGGTGGTAAGATTAATACCAACCTAGACACTCTTGATGATTTATTCGATGGCACTACAGCCGTTGCACCCAACCTAGTAGGTTTTAAAGTTGGTGGAACATCAGTAACTTCAACCGCAGCAGAACTCAACATATTAGATGGCGTTACTTCTACAGCAACAGAATTGAATATATTAGACGGTGTTACTGCTACTACAGCAGAGTTAAATATCTTAGACGGTGTAACTTCAACAGCAGCAGAGTTAAATGCCTTAGATGGTATAACATCTACAGTAACAGAATTAAATTATACTGATGGAGTTACGTCTGCCATTCAAACTCAGTTAGACGCAAAACAAACAACGCTAACAAGTACATCTAATGGCTACGGTACTAAAACTGTATCAACATCAGCACCTAGTGGTGGCTCTGATGGAGACATTTGGTATAAGGTAAGCTAATGACACTCCACGTCAAACAATCAGGCACATGGAAACAGGCACAAGAAGTTCACATAAAAGACGCAGGAACATGGAAGCCATGTAATGACGTATTAATTAAAGACGCAGGTGCTTGGAAATCAGTTCTTTATACGTCAGGTTCTCAAGATTGGTATTCAGGTAGCGGTTCTTGGACTGTACCTGCTGGTGTTTATACTGTTACTGTTAATATGGTTGCTGGTGGTGGCGGTGGTGGCGGTGGTTCAGATTACGGTTCTGCTGGTGGTGGCTCAGGTGGTCAATATGTAAGTTATTCTTATTCTACTACTCCAGGCGCTTCATTATCTTATTCGATAGGAGCATTAGGAGCAGGTGGTGGTACAGGTGTTGCAGGTAGTAGTTCTACATTCGGTACATTAACTTGTACTGGTGGTGGCGGTGGTGGAAGAGACCCCTCTTCCCCAGGAGCAGGTGGAACACCAAGCGGTACTACAGGTGAAACTGGTAACAGAGGTACTTGTGGTTCAGCAGGTGATGGTGGTGACGGTGGTGCTTCTGCCTTCGGAACTGGTGGTTTAGGTTGTTGTGGCGGTGGTCCAGGCTCATCAGGTCCAGCAGGGGGAGCAGCATCAGGTTACGGAGCAGGTGGTGGCGGTGGTTGTAATAATGCACAAGGCGCTAATGGCTCTGCTGGTAAAGTAAGCATTAGTTGGTAAGATTAATATAGGATTAAATTATGGCAGATACTACAACTACAACTTATAGTTTGACTAAACCTGAAGTAGACGGCTCAGACGATACGTGGGGAACTAAACTAAATACAAATCTTGATACTATTGATGATTTGCTAGACGGAACTACTGCTATTAAGCCAAACTTAACAGCAGGTCAATTCAAAGTAAGTGGAACGGTAGTTAGCACGACTGCTGCTGAACTTAATGTTGTTGATATGTCTGCTTCAGGCTCAACATCAGGTCAATTACTAACATCAACAGGAACTACAACAGTGCCTACTTGGCAGGACGCTCCTGTGTCTTTACCTAGTCAAACAGGCGAGGACGGTAAGTATCTAACAACAAATGGTACAGAGGCTTCTTGGGCAACAGTATCAAGTAACTCAACAGACCAAGGTCTGTATGAACATGCTCATACTATAAGTACAGCAATTACAATTACAACTAATTACAACGCTATGTCAGCAGGACCTGTAACTATTGATGCTAGTGGCTCAGTTACCGTTCCAACTGGTTCAGTTTGGACAATCCTTTAGGAGAATAGAATATGAGCAAATTAAAAGTAAGTGGTAACGCAAGTGGTACTGGTGTCATTACCCTAGAAGCACCTAATACCAATACCGACAGAGCAATTACTTTGCCTGATTCTGCTGGTGAGTTAATCAATATAGCACCTTCTACAAGTGGTAATGTCTTAACAAGTGATGGTACTAACTGGACAAGTGCTGCGGCTGCGGCAGGTGGTAAGGTGTTGCAGGTAGTTGAAGGAACAGATAGTTCGCAAACAGGCTCGTCATCAACAACTTTAGCAGATACTGGGTTATCAGCAACCATAACACCCTCAAGTACGAGTAGTAAGATTTTGGTTCAAGTAGTACAAAGAATAGTTCTTATTGGTAATATAAATGCAGGGTATGGCTATGGTGGAACTATGAAAACAACTTTGTTAAGAGGGGCAACTACTATTCAATCATCTCCAACAAATGCTGGTGGTGGTTATGATATGTATATGAGGATTGGGAATTTAAGTTCTGGTAATAAAGCGATGGCATCACGAGTGCCTACTATTGTTTTAGATTCACCAAGCACAACATCAGCCACTACTTATAAAACGCAATTTGCTGTAGGTGTTTCGGGTGAATCTGCCTATTCAGATAATCAAGGATTTACTTCGAGAATAATACTAATGGAAATAGGAGCTTAATATGATAGACATAATGACAGCAATACAATCATTACGCCCCAAAGCAGAATGTGTAATTAGAGGTACAGAAATTGAATGGCACTCAACTGACATAACTCAACCAACAGACTCTGAGATTGATGCAGAAATCACACGCTTACAATCAGCCTATGACTCTAATCAATACCAACGTGATAGAGCAACAGACTACCCAGCAATAGCAGACCAACTAGATGACATATTCCATAATGGTATTGATGGATGGAAAGCAACAATACAATTAACTAAAGACAAATATCCTAAAGGGGGTAACTAATGGCAATTACTATAAGTGGAAATGGCATCGTAGAGGCTAACTTAGCAGATAATGCAGTAACTCTTGCTAAGATGGCTAGTGGTACTGACGGTGAGATACTTACTTATGATGCCAGTGGTAATCCTGTTGCTGTATCGGTAGGTACTGATGGTCAAGTATTAACATCAACTGGTGCTGGTAGTCCACCTGCTTTTGAGGCAGCTGCTGCTGGTGGTGCTGATTATGATGACCATTGGAAGTGTTGGGTAAATTCTACCAGTTATACCGCCCCATCTAACGGTGCTTTTAATTTTGGTGGTACAACTTTAGGTACAAATATATCTTATTCAAGCGGAACGATTACTGTAACAAACGCTGGTGTGTATTTCATAACCATTACAGCAGGTACTGAAAATAATAACAGTGGTACTATTTCTTTAAACTTAAAGATTAATGGTAATTTTACAGAAGGTAGGATATATAAGGAGTCACAAAGCACATCAGGTCACGATTCTGGCGTGTCTATGTCTTGGGTAGTAAATCTTAGTGCTAGTGACACTTTGTTTATGTACTCACAATCTGCAATTAATTATTATGGCAGTTCTGATGTACCAGCACAATATGCTGTGACCAAGTGGGAAGGAATTAAAATAGGATAAAATTATGATAACACAAAATCAAGTTGCACTTTTACTACATCCAGATACTTTTTATGACGGTGATGAAAACACGCTTCGTTGGAAAGATGGTCACGAAACAACAGAAGCAGAACAATCTACAATAGATGCAGAAGTAACACGCCTACAAGCAGAATACGACAGCCTAGCCTACGCAAGAAGTCGCAAACAAGAATATGACAAACTCCCCCAGTTCGAGATGCAATTCGATGACCAACGAGATGGCACTTCAACTTGGATAGATTCAATCAACGAGATTAAAGAGAGGTTTCCGAAATGAGTATTAAATACAGTGACAGTGGCTTCCTAGATGGAGCAGATGAAACAAAGAAGTTATCGTTTGATGTCAGTGGGGTAACTACTGGT